>Ga0255334_1000490_pt1 | contig 30497 bp, 29 predicted proteins | sample EtOH5_35cm_T3_12_FD_202080 | JGI IMG/M metagenome (GOLD analysis project Ga0255334, IMG submission 202080) | Sandy soil microbial communities from University of British Columbia, Vancouver, Canada - EtOH5_35cm_T3_129 | ecosystem: Engineered > Artificial ecosystem > Sand microcosm > Unclassified ... | reverse complement strand
TGGCGACCTCCGAGCGTTACAAGGACCGGTCCGGCGAGCAGCAGGAACGGACCGAGTGGCATGCGGTTTCCATCTTCAATGAAAAACTGGGCGAAATCGCCGAGAAATATCTGAAGAAGGGCAGCGAGGTTTATCTGGAAGGCCAGATCGAAACCCGCAAATGGCAGGACGCCACCGGCGCCGACAAGTATTCGACCGAAATCGTCCTGCGCCAGTTCCGCGGCGAATTGCAGCTGGTCGGCGGCCGTGGCGACGGCAGCCGCAGCAGCGGCGGCGGCGGCGGTGGTGGTTACGAGGAGGAGGGCGGCGGCGCCCCCGCCTCCCGCGCCCCCGCCCGCGCGGCGGCCCCGGCCCGGGGCGGCTGGGATGCCAAGAAGACCGACCTCGACGACGACATCCCCTTCTGAGTCCCGGTTTCGGATTCGGGATCACAACGGAAGCTGACAATTGAGCGATAGCGACACCCCCGGCGGTCCGCTGACCGAACCGCCGTCCGGCACCCTGCCGGTGGCGCTCGAAGAGGAAATGCGCCGGTCCTACCTCGATTACGCGATGAGCGTGATCGTGGCCCGCGCGCTGCCCGATGCGCGGGACGGGCTGAAGCCCGTGCATCGCCGCATCCTCTTCGCGATGAACGAGAACGGCTTCACCGCCGACAAGCCGCATCGCAAATCCGCGCGCCCGGTCGCCGAGGTGATGGGCAAGTATCACCCGCATGGCGATGCCTCGATCTATGACGCCATGGTTCGCATGGCCCAGAATTTCTCCATGCGGCTGCCGCTGATCGATGGGCAGGGCAATTTCGGCAGCATGGACGGCGATCCGCCGGCGGCGATGCGCTATACGGAGGCCCGTCTGGCCCGGGCCGCGACCGCGCTGCTGGATGGCATCGACGAGGATACCGTCGATTTCCAGGCGACCTATGACGAGAGCGGCGAGGAGCCGACCGTCCTGCCGGCCGGCTTTCCGAACCTGCTGGTCAATGGCGCCAATGGCATCGCCGTCGGCATGGCGACCAATATCCCGCCGCACAACCCGACCGAGGTCTGCGACGCGGCGCTGCTGTTGATCGCCAATCCGGGGGCCACGCTCGACGAGCTGATGGAGATCATCCCCGGCCCCGACTTCCCGACCGGCGCGCTGATCCTCGGCCGCAGCGGCATCCGCCAGGCCTTCGAGACCGGCCGCGGCTCCATCATCCTGCGCGCCCGTGCGGCGATCGAGGAGATGAAGGGCGGCCGCCAATGCATCGCGGTCAGCGAGATCCCCTATCAGGTCAATAAATCCACCCTGGTGGAACGCATCGCCGAGCTGGTCCGCTCCAAGCAGGTCGAGGGCATTTCCGACCTGCGGGACGAAAGCGACCGCGACGGCTTGCGCATCGTCGTGGAGCTGAAGCGCGATGCGACGGCGGAGGTGGTGCTGAACCAGCTCTATCGCTTCACCAACCTGCAGACCTCCTTTGCCGTGAACACCTTGGCGCTTGACCAGGGCAAGCCGCGGCAGATGGGGCTGAAGGACCTGCTGGAAGCCTTCATCGCCTATCGCGAGGAGACCATCCTCCGGCGATCGCGTTTCCGCCTCGGCAAGGCGCGCGACCGCGCGCATCAGTTGATCGGCCTCGCCATCGCGGTTGCCAATATCGACGCGGTCATCCGCCTGATCCGCACCAGCCCCGATGCCGCCGCGGCGCGCGTCGCGCTGATGCAGCAGGACTGGCCGGCGGGCGATATCGGCGTGCTGCTGGCGCTGGTGGACGACCACCAGAACACGCTGACACCCGAAGGCACCGTGCGGCTGACGGAAGCCCAGGCCCGCGGCATCCTGGAACTGCGGCTGCAGCGCCTGACCGGGCTGGAGCGCGACAAGATCACCGCCGAGCTGGATGAGGTCGGCGGCCGCATCCGCGAATTGCTGGACATCCTCAGCTCCCGCCCGCGGCTGCTCGAGCTGATGGCCGAGGAGCTGCGCGAGGTGAAGGCGATGATCGCCTCGCCCCGCCGGTCCGAGATCATGGACGGCATCTTCGACCAGGATGACGAAAGCCTGATCGAGCCCGGGCTGATGGTCGTGACCCTGACGCGGGACGGCTACGTCAAGCGCACCCCGCTCGAAACCTTCCGCACCCAGCATCGCGGCGGCACCGGCCGTTCGGCGGCGGCGACGCGGGAGAGCGATGTCATCGTGCGCTCCTTCAACGCGCATACGCATCAATGGGTGCTGTTCTTCACCAGCCGCGGCCTCGCCTTCCGCGAAAAGGTCTGGAAGCTGCCCGAGGCCGGCACCGGCGCCCGCGGCCGTTCGCTGCGGCAATTGCTGCAGCTGGCCGAGGGCGAGCAGATCACCACCGTGCTGCCGCTGCCGCAGGACGACAGCCTGTGGGAAAATCTCAACCTGGTCTTCGCCACCGCCCGTGGCGGCGTGCGCCGGAACCGGCTGTCGGATTTCAAGAACGTCCGCGCCTCCGGCCTGATCGCCATGAAGCTGGACGAGGGCGACAGCCTGATCGGCGTGCAGACCTGCCGGGAAGGGGACGACATCTTCCTCGCCACCCGCGCCGGCCGCGCCATCCGCTTCGTCGCCGATGCCGACACGCTGCGTGTCTTCGCCGGGCGGGAGAGCAGCGGCGTGCGCGGCATCCGTCTGGCCACCGGGGATGCGGTGATCTCGCTGTCGGTGCTGCGCCATGTCGAGGCGACGCCGGCCGAACGCCTCGCCTATATCAAGGCGAGCCGCAGCGCCGATGACGCCGATGCCGCACCGGTCGAGGTCGAGGACGGCGCCGAGGACATCACCCTCTCGCCCGAACGCCTGTCCGAGCTGGCCGCGGCCGAGGAGCTGCTGCTGACCGTGACCGACCTCGGCTTCGGCAAGCGTAGCAGCGCCTATGAATATCGCGTGACCGGGCGCGGCGGCATGGGGGTCACCAATATCGGCCTGTCCGCCCGCACCGGGAAGCGCGTCGTCGCCAGCCTGCCGGTGCACAAGGGCGATGAGGTCATGCTCGTCTCCGATGGCGGCACGCTGATCCGCACCACCGCCGACCAGGTGCGCCTGACCGGGCGCCAGGCCATGGGTGTCACGCTGTTCCGCGTGCAGGATGGCGAACGCGTCACCAGTGTTTTCCCGGTCGTCGAAACCGCCGCAGAAGACGGAGAACCCACCGATGGCTGAACGGATCGGGCTCTACCCCGGCACCTTCGACCCCGTGACCAATGGCCACATCGATGTGATCGGCCGCGCCGCGATGCTCTGCGACCGGCTGGTGGTCGGCGTCTCGGTCAACATCGGCAAGGGCCCGCTGTTCCCGCTGGAGGAACGGGTGGAGCTGGTGCGCGCGGAAACCGCCGCCATCTCCTCGCGCACCGGCTGCATCGTGGAGGTCCGCTCCTTCAGCGGCCTGCTGATTGGCTTCGCCAAGGAAGTCGGGGCGGCGATGATCGTGCGCGGCTTGCGCGCGGTCTCCGACTTCGACTACGAGTTCCAGATGGCGGGCATGAACCACCGGCTGGACCCGGTGATCGAGACCGTCTTCCTGATGGCGAGCGAGACGAACCAGTTCATCTCCTCGCGTTTCGTCAAGGAGATCGCCCAGCTTGGCGGCGACATCCACAGCTTCGTGCCGCCGCTGACGCTGGAACGGACCCTGGCGCGCGTGCGCGCCGCCGCGACCAGCTGAACCACCCCTGAAGCAGACCACAACCTGGGGAGCCGGAACGATGCACCGTCGCAGCTTGCTTGCCGCCACACCTCTTGCCCTGATGGGAACCGCAATGACCGACGAAACCGCCGAGGCCCAAGCGGCGCCCGACCGCGAGAACATGCTGCTGCTGGACCTCAAGGACGGGCAGGTGGTGATCCGCCTGCGTCCTGACCTGGCGCCCAAGCATGTCGCGCAGATCAAGGCGCTGGCCCGCGCCCATTTCTACGACAACACCCCCTTCCACCGCGTGATCGAAGGCTTCATGGCGCAGGGCGGCGATCCGACCGGCACCGGCACCGGCGGGTCCGAGATGCCGAACATCCCGGCCGAATTCACCCCGCCGGCCCGAGCCCGCTTCACCCGCGGCGTCTGCGGCATGGCGCGGTCCTCCGACCCCAACAGCGCGAACAGCCAGTTCTTCATCATGTTCGCGCCCTACCCCTCCCTGGACGGGCAGTACACGATCTGGGGCCAGGTGATCTCCGGCATGGAATTCGTCGACAAGATCAAGCGCGGCGCCGGTGGCAGCGGCCAGGTGCGCGATCCGGACCGGATCATCCACATGCGCGTCGCGGCGGACGTCCCGGCGGGCTGATTGCCGCAACGGCGGGGTTGACGAGCGGGCCTCCGGCGCGCTCTTCACCCTGCCAGGGCTGGGTGCCCGTAGCTCAGTTGGTAGAGCACGTGACTTTTAATCATGTGGTCGTGGGTTCGAGTCCCACCGGGCACACCAACACGCCCCTCCCTGCCTAGGCGGAGGCGGCGTTCAATTCCTGCCGCACCAGCTTCACCCAGAACGCCACGCCATGCGGCAGTGCCGCGTCGTTGAAGTCGTAGTTCGGGGAATGCAGCGCGGGCACATCCGGCCCGTCGCCGGCGCCCAGGAAGACGAAGGCGCCGGGCTTGGCCTTCAGCATGAAGGCGAAATCCTCGCCGCCGGTCACCGGCCGGGTCGCGGCATCGACGCCGCCCGGCCCCGCCACCGACGTGGCCGCCGCACCCATCGCCATGGCCTCGCGCGGATGGTTCACCAGCGGGATGGTGTTCCACCAGAGCTTCATTGCCACCTTCGCGCCCTGGGTCGCCGCGGCCAGTTCGGCAAGCTCGCCGATGCGGCGCTCCACCAGTGCCTGCATCTCCGGCGTGAAGGCACGCATGGTGCCGCCGACCACCAGTTCCGACGGCATGACGTTCAGCGCATCGGCGCTGCCGCCGGCGATATGGCCGACGCTGACCACCACGCTTTCCAGCGCCGGCACGTTGCGGCTGACGATGCCCTGCAGCGCCTGGATGAAGAAGGCCTGGACCAGGGTCAGGTCGTTGGCGAGATGCGGCGAATTGCCGCCATGCCCGCCGCTGCCGCTGAAGCGCGCGATCCAGCGGCCCGATCCGGCCATCAGCGGCCCCTCGCACAAGGCGAACTGCCCGACCGGAATCCCCGGCATGTTGTGCATGCCATAGACGGCATCGCAGGGAAAACGTTCGAACAGCCCGTCGTCCAGCATCGCCTGGGCGCCGCCGCGGCCTTCCTCGGCGGGCTGGAAGATGAAATGCACGGTGCCGGCGAAGTCCGGGTTCTCGGCCAGCACCTGCACGGCCCCCAGCAGCATGGCGGTATGGCCGTCGTGGCCGCAGGCATGCATCCGGCCGGGGTTGGCGGAGGCATAGGGCAGGCCGGTGTGCTCGGTCAGCGCCAGCGCATCCATGTCGGCGCGCAGCCCGATCGCGCCCTGGCCGGGGCGCTTGCCGCGCAGGGTGGCGACGACGCCGAAGCGGCCCACACCCTCCGTCACCTCCAGCCCCCAGGCGCGCAGGCGTTCGGCGACCAGGGCGGCGGTGCGGGTCTCCTCCATGCCGAGTTCGGGATGGGCGTGGATGTCGTGGCGCAGCGCGACGAGTTCGGGCAGGTGGCGGGCGATCGCCCGGGTGTCGTCGGTGTCCATGTCGCGGCGCGGCCTTGGCTGTTCCTCCGGCGGCGACGCCGGGACCGGGGCCGACACCGAAAGGGAGGTAAGCGCCGAACCTAGCGGGGACGGGGGCCGCCGCAAACCGTCGCGGCCCCGGCTATTGCGCGGGCGCCAGCAGCGGCGCGCCTTCCGGCACCGGCGTGGTTTCAAGCGAGGCGATCAGCTGCGACATCTCCGCGATCTCCCGCCGCTGCGCCTCGAGGATGCCATCGGCCAGCCTGCGCACGCGCGGGTCGCGGATGCGGGCGCGGGTGCTGGTCATGATCGCGATGGAGTGATGCGGGATCATCGCCTTCATGTAGGAGACGTCGTCCACCGTGCTCTGGCTGCGGACCAGCCAGAGCGAGGCGGCGAAGACCACGATGCTGGCGACGAGAATCGCGATGTTGCGACGCCGGTCCGGGTACATCCTCCTCATGAAGCCGAGCATGATGACGGCCATCACCGCCCCCATCAGCAGCGCCATCCAGGCACGGGTCTGGCTGAACCAGACATGGTCCAGCGCATAGGTGTTCAGATACATCAGGACGAACATCACGATGGTCGAGGTCGCCACCATGGCGCCGAAGCGGGCATAGCTCATGAGTGTCTCCCGGGGCTTGGAGAGGGGGGCACCGATGCAATCCGTCCGGGCGGGGAAAGTTGCCTGGCCGGGGGGGCGCTGCCTACCGCAGGCCAAATCGGCTGGGCCATATCGGCTAGGTCATATCGGACGGCCAATCTCTGCTGGGCGATGGCGGCGGCGTGGAAGGTGGACTACAGGGGCCGCATGGCCGGCAAGCAGCCGAGCCTGACGAGTTCGCTCGTGGTCATTCCCATCCCAGCGTTTTTCTTTCCGGGCAGACGACATGCGACAGCCTCTCCCGCCTGGCAGCGCAGCCGGCGGCGCCCCCGCCGGCACCCTCGATCGGCGTGGCGGCGCGGCAGGCTGGATCGACACGGTGGCGCTCCTGCTCGCGACCCTGGTGCTGGTCGTGGCCTTCCTTCATGCCCATGCGGTGCGGGAGATGCTGCCGCTCACCCCCGTTGCCGGGAACAACTGGTTCGGCTGGTACGACCAGGGCCGCTATCTCGAGGCGGCGCAGGCCTGGCGCAGCGGCGACCTGTCGGTGGCGCGCCACCTCTACATGCCCGGCTATCCGCTGCTCGCGGTCCCCTTCCTGCTGAATCTGCCCTGGCTCGGCTTGCCGCTCGGCGATCCGTTCCTGCCGGCGGATCTCGCCGCGCTGATCGCCTCGCTCTGGCTGGTGGCGGGGATCGCGGCCCGCCTGGCGCCGGGGCTGCGCCATGCCCGGCTGCTCGGGACGCTGGCCTTCGTCACCGCCATGCTGTCCTCGCCGCAGGCGCTCGACGCCTGGGTCGTGCCCTGGAGCACCTCGCCCGCGACGGCGCTCATTCTGCTTTGCCTTTGGGCCGCGCTGCGTTTCCATGCCGAGCCGCAGCGCCCGCGCTGGTGCTTTCTGGCGGCGCTGGCCGGGGCGGCGATCCTGGCCTTCCGCCCGACCGACATGGCCGTGGCGCTGGTCCCCGCGGCACTGCTGACCGCCTGGACGCTGGCATCGGCGCGGGCCTCGGGGTCGGTCTGGCTGCGCACCGGGCTGGCCGGCATCGGCGGCGTGGCGCTGGCCTTTGGCGTCGTGGCCCTTTTCTATGTGCCGATCTACGGTTTTGCGGAGAGCCCCTACATGCTGGGCTCCGCGCGCACCGGCTTCGAATGGCGGCTGCTGCCGCTGCGCTGGGTGATGCTGATGCTGGACCCGCGGCCGCTGCTGCCGCAGGGGCGGGGGCTGATCTCCGCCTTTCCCTGGATCATCTCCGGCCTCGGCGGCGCGCTGGTCCTGGCGGCGCTGCCCGGCCGCACCGCCCGCGCGCCGATCCTCGCGCTCGGCGGCGCGATGGCGGCCCACACTCTGCTCTATCTCTGCTACCGCGACCTGCACTCTGGCGGGCTGTGGCTCTATTTCAACCACCACTACTTCAAATGGATCGTGCCGGTCGCGAGCCTCTTCACCCTGCTCTGGGTGGCCATGATGGTGGCGGAGCGGCGGCACCGCTGGGCGCGGCTGGCGACCGGCCTCGTCGTCATGGCCGCGCTCGTCGCCTGGCGCGCCGAACTGCGTCCGGTCCAGGCTGGCGTCGCGCCGCACTGGGATGCCGCGGGGCGGCTCGTGATCCCGCAGGGCCTGCCGGCCGTGGCCGATGCGGTGGTCTTCGCCGCGCATGGCTCCTGGGACGAGATGTTCATGGGGCGCAGCGCGCTGGCGGCGCCGACGCGCGACTACGCCTTCAACAGCGACTACAAGACCATGCCGGCTGGGGGCGGGCTGATGCTGGTCCCGCTTCGCCCCCTGGACGGCGCGCCGCTGACCATGGTGGTCCGGCCGCCGAGCCTAGTCGTCGACCGCGGCGTCGCGCCGGTGGCGGTGCGGCAGGCCATCGCCCTCGGGGTGCCATGCTGGCTGCGATCCGGCCGCAACGCCTGCTCGCCCGACGACGTGCTGTTGCCGGCCAGGCAGGAGCTTGGCGCGAATCTGCCCTTCGGCGGGCCGGAGGAGGCGATCCTGCGGAGCGGCTGGTCCGGGGCCAACGCCGATGGGCGCTGGACCGAGGGGCCGCTGGCGATCCTGCGCTTTTCCGTGCCCCCGACGGTGCTGGCGGGCCGTCCGCTGCGGCTCGAGATCGTCGCCGACCCCTTCCTGCCCCCTGGGACCCGGGCGATATCGGCGCGGGTCGTCGCCAACGGCCGGCGCATCGCAACCTGGGAGCTGTCCACGGCCCCGGCGCGGCTGCGCACCGTCATCCCGGCCGAAGCGCTGGGCCAGGACGGCGCGGTGACGCTGCGCTTCGAGCTTTCGGAGACCAACCGCCCCTCCGCGGTGATCCCGGGGGCACAGGACGCGCGGGAACTCGGGCTCTATTTCCGATCGCTGACGGTCGCGGCCGAGGGCGACTGACACCGGCCGCGCTTCACTCCGTCGCCACCAGCCCCGTCACCGTCGCGAGCAGCCCGGGGAAGCGCGCCTCCACGTCCCGCCGGAGCGAGACCTGGCAGCGGGTGCCGTCGCGGCGGCTCAGGATCAGCCCGGCCGCGCGCAGCACCTTCATGTGGTGGCTGAGGGTCGAGGGCGAGACCTGGGCATCGAATTCCCCCCAGCCGCGCTCGCCATCGCCGCGCAATTCCTTCACGATCCGCAGACGGAGCGGATCGCTCAGCGCATGCAGCACCTCGGCCAGGGTCACGTCCTCGATCGGCGGGTGCAGATAGGTGTCTTGCGTCATCCGTGCCTCCCCCCCACCTCGACGATGTTCGTTGATCATCGAACGATCAGCAAGCGCCGGCGCCGCCGGTGCACATGTAAGGATAGCGACGATGCCCAGCCTGTTCGACCCCTTGCGAGTCGGTGCCCTCGACCTGCCGAACCGCGTGATCATGGCGCCGCTGACCCGCGCGCGGGCCACCGATGATCGCGTGCCGACGCCGCTCATGCGGGACTACTACGTGCAACGCGCCTCGGCCGGCATGATCCTGTCGGAGGCGACCTCGGTCACCCCCATGGGCGTCGGCTATGCGAATACGCCCGGCATCTGGTCGGAGCCGCAGGTCGAGGGCTGGCGCGTCGTCACCGATGCCGTGCATGCCGCCGGCGGCCGTATCCTGATGCAGCTCTGGCATGTCGGCCGCATCTCCGATCCCAGCCTGCTGGGCGGCCAGCTTCCGGTCGGCCCCAGCGCCATCGCCGCGCGCGGCCATGTCAGCCTGCTGCGGCCGGAGCGCCCCTATGTGGTGCCGCGCGCCCTGGAGACCGCCGAGATCCCGGGTGTCGTCGAGGCCTATCGCCTCGGCGCCGAAAACGCCCAGCGCGCGGGCTTCGACGGGGTCGAGGTGCATGGCGCCAATGGCTACCTGATCGACCAGTTCCTGCAGGACTCCAGCAACCACCGCACCGACGGCTATGGCGGTTCGATCGAGAACCGCGCCCGGCTGATGCTGGAGGTCACCGACGCCGTCATCTCCGTCTGGGGTGCCGATCGCGTCGGCATGCATCTGGCGCCGCGCGGCGACGCCCATGACGTCGGCGACAGCGACCTGGCCGCGACCTTCGGCCATGTCGCGACCGAGTTGGGACGCCGCAAGATCGCCTTCCTCTGCGCCCGCGAACATCCCGAGGCTCCGCAGCTTGGCCCGGATCTGAAGCGCGCCTTCGGCGGCGTCTATGTCGCCAACGAGCGTTACTCGCTGGATCTGGCGCAGCAGGCGCTGGAGGCCGGCAGCGCCGATGCCGTGGCCTTCGGCGTGAAGTTCATCGCCAACCCGGACCTGCCGCGCCGCTTCGCGACCGGGGCGCCGCTGAACGACCCGGATCCGAGCACGTTCTATGCGCGCGGTGCCCATGGCTACACCGACTACCCCGCGCTGGCGCCCGAAATGGCCTGAGTACCGGCCTCAACCGGCCTGGGGGCCTGGCAGCGACCCGACCAGCGCGCCGACCGCGCGCTCGGTCGGGTCGTCGCTGGCCGCCAGGCTGGTCGCGACCCCTGCGCGGTCGGCGGGGTTGCGGTTCTGGCTCATCTTCCATTTCCCCTCCAGGCGGGTGATGCGCAGGGTGATGCCGACAATGCCGCGCAACTGTTTTTGGATGAAGGCCTCGGGCGCATCGTCGATGCGCCAGGGCGCGGCGCGTCCTGCCTCGTGCCGCTCGGTCAGGCGGGCGACCAGGGCACGCAGCCGGGCCGGGTCCTCCTCCACCTCCAGCACGCCATGGGCGTGGATGGCGATGTAGTTCCAGGTCGGCACCACCATCCCCGTCTCGCGCTTGGTGGGATAGGCGGAGGGCGAGACATAGGCGTCCAACCCCGAAAAGATCGCCATCGCCGGCTGGCCCGCGGCATCGCGCCATTGCGGGTTCGGCCGCGCCAGATGGCCGAGCAGGGTGCCATGCGGCCCCTCGTCGGCATCCAGCAGCAGGGGCAGATGACTTGCCTGCAGCCCCGCCTCGCCGCCGGTGACCAGGATGGCCAGCCCCGCCGCGCGCATCGCCGCATGGAGCACCGGCAGGCGGGTTTCGTCGAACTGGGCGGGGCGGTACATGCGCGGAACCTCCGGGGGCGAGGGGACCCGGGCGGCTCCAGCCTCGGCGGCAGGCGTAGCATTGCATCGGCCGGATTGCGACGGCCGGGGCGCCGCTGTCCGGCGCGGCCAAGGCTATCGTGACGGGGCGGGGCGGGTCGCCGGCGGCTCTGGGGGGGGAATGACCGGCGTGGTCTCGGGGCGCGGTGCCGGAACCTCCGGCTCGGGCATCGGGGCCGCGACGTCGGGCGGGGTCAGCACCCCGCTGCGCGGCAGCGAGGGCGCGACCTGCTCGGGCGGGGTCGGGCCGGGCGGGGGAGGCGGCCCGGGCGGCGCGTCGCGCGACGACGGGTCGGTTTGAGCCAGCGCCTGCCCCGTCATGCCCAGCAGGACGGCGAGCCCCGCCGCACTCCGCCGCAGCCATGGCCGGCGCCCCGACGGGTTTTGTCCTGTCATGGTGTCCCTCCTGTCGCCGTTGCGGCCTTCGCGATGGAACGCGGGGGCCCGGTCGCGGTTGCGCGGCGGCGGCAGGGGGATCGACCGATGGCGGCGCTGGTCAGCCGAGCGCGAAACGTATCGCCGAAAGCGCCGCCAGCACCCAGACCGCGCCATGCACCTCGCCGGCGCGGCCGGCCAGGGTCTTGGTCGCGGCATAGACGATGAAGCCGATGCCGATGCCGGTCGCGATCGAGAAGGTGAAGGGCATCGCCAGCGCCGCCAGGATCGCGGGCAGGTACTCCGTCTCATCGTCCCAGGCGAGGGAGCGCAGGCTCTGCGCCATCAGGCAGGCGACGAAGATCAGCGCCGGCGCGGTCGCGAAGGCCGGGATCGCGGTCGCCAGCGGTGCCAGGAACAGGCACAGCAGGAACAGCACCCCGACGGTCACCGCCGTCAGCCCGGTGCGGCCGCCGGCCTGGATGCCCGCGGCACTCTCGATGTAGCTGACGGTGGTGGAGGTGCCGAGCACCGCGCCCATCATCGCCCCGCCGCTGTCGGCCAGCAGCGCCCGGCCAAGCCGCGGCACCGAGCCATCGGCCTGCATCAGCCCGGCGCGATGCGTGGTCGCGATCAGCGTGCCGGCATTGTCCAGCAGATCGACCAGGAAGAAGGTGAAGACGATCCCGACCAGCCCGAGCGACAGCGCGCCCGGGATATCCAGCGCCAGGAAGGTCGGCGCCAGGGAGGGCGGCAGCGAGGCGATGCCGCTGAAGGTGGTGAGCCCGAAGGGAATGCCGGCCAGCGCGGTGATCAGGATGCCGATCACGATCGCCCCCGGTACTTTTCGCGCCGACAGCCCGGCGATCAGCACGAAGCCGACCGAGCCCAGGATCACCGGCAGCGAATTGACCGAGCCCATGCCCACCAGCGTCGCCGGATTGGCGACCACGAGGCCGAGGTTCTTCAACCCGATCAGCCCCAGGAAAAAGCCGATGCCGGCGGCGATGCCGAGCTTCAGCGACAGCGGAATCCCGTTGATCAGCCATTCCCGGAACCCGGCGACCGAGACCACGAAGAACAGCATTCCCGAAATGAACACCGCCCCCAGCGCCACTGGCCAGGGGATGCCCATGCCGCCGACCACCGCGAAGGCGAAATAGGCGTTGAGCCCCATCCCGGGCGCCAGCGCGATCGGGTAGTTCGCGAGCAGCCCCATCAGCGCCGAACCGATCGCCGCCGCCAGGCAGGTGGCGACAAAGGCGGCCCCGGGCGGGATGCCGGCCGCGGCCAGGATCTGCGGATTGACCACCACGATATAGGCCATGGTGAGGAAGGTGGTCAGCCCCGCCATGGCCTCGGTCCGCGGCGTGGTGCCGTTTGCGGTGAGCTGGAAGAAACGGTCCATGCCTCGGGCCTCGCGAAAAAGACGGCGGCGGCGCGGAGGGATCCGCGTCGCCAATCGGCCTCAGCGTGACAGATCGGCCCGAGTCGCCAAGCGCGAACTCGGCACGCCCGGAACGAAAAAACCGCAACGAAAAAGGGCCGCGCCTTGCGGCACGGCCCCGTTTCGCTGCGATCCCGGAAGGATCAGACCGAGTAGTACATCTCGAACTCGACCGGGTGCGGGGTGTGTTCGAAGCGGAACACCTCCTGCCACTTGATCTCCATGTAGCTCTCGATCTGGTCCTTGGTGAAGACGTCGCCGGCGAGCAGGAAGTCGTGGTCGGCCTCCAGCGCGCCCAGGGCTTCGCGCAGCGAGCCACAGACGGTCGGGATGTCCTTCAGCTCTTCCGGCGGCAGGTCGTAGAGATCCTTGTCCATCGGCTCGCCGGGGTGGATCTTGTTCTTGATGCCGTCCAGGCCCGCCATCAGCATGGCGGCGAAGGCGAGGTAGGGGTTCGCGGTCGGATCCGGGAACCGCACCTCGACCCGCTTGGCCTTGGGGTTGGTCGCATAGGGGATGCGGCACGACGCCGAACGGTTGCGGGCGGAATAGGCCAGCAGCACCGGCGCCTCGAAGCCCGGGATCAACCGCTTGTAGCTGTTGGTCGAAGCGTTCGTGAAGGCGTTCAGCGCCTTGGCGTGCTTGATGATGCCGCCGATGTAGTACAGCGCCTCGTTCGACAGGTCGGCATAGCCGGTGCCGGCGAAGACGGGCTTGCCGGCCTTCCAGATCGACTGGTGGACATGCATGCCCGAGCCATTGTCGCCATAGATCGGCTTCGGCATGAAGGTCGCCGTCTTGCCGTAGCTGTGGGCGACGTTGTGGATCGCATACTTGTAGATCTGCATGTGGTCGGCCTGCGTCAGCAGCGGGCCGAACTTGGTGCCGAGCTCATGCTGGGACTGCGCCACCTCGTGATGGTGCTTCTCGCCGAGCACGCCCATTTCCATCATGGTCGAGAGCATTTCGGCGCGCAGGTCGACCTCGGTATCGACCGGGTTCACCGGGAAGTAGCCGCCCTTGACGCTCGGGCGATGGCCCATGTTGCCCTCGGGGTAGTCCTTCATGTTGGACCCCGGGCCCTCGATGCTGTCGAGCTGATAGGTGCCGAAATTGCCACCGGTGCCGAACTTGACGTTGTCGAAGACGAAGAACTCGGCCTCGGGGCCGAAGAAGGCAGTGTCGCCGATGCCGGTCGCCTTGAGGTAGGCCTCGGCCTTCTTGGCCGTGCCGCGCGGGTCACGGTTATAGAGCTGGCCGGTCGAGGGCTCGATGATGTCGCAGAACAGGATCAGCTGCGGCTTGGCGCTGAACGGGTCCATGCAGGCGTTCAGCGTGTCCGGCATCAGGATCATGTCGGATTCGTTGATGGCCTTCCAGCCGGCGATCGACGAGCCGTCGAACATCAGCCCTTCGGTGAAGGAGTCCTCGGACACGGTGGAGACGTGCTGCGCGGTGTGCTGCCACTTGCCGCGCGGGTCGGTGAAGCGGAAATCCACGTATTCGACGTTGTTCTCCTTGATCATCTCCATGACCTTGGAAACGCCGTCCGGTACCGCGGGTGCTGCTGCGGGCTTTTTCGCCATCCTGATCCCCTGTCTCTGCTCTCGTCAGTCGTTCGGTTGCCGGCGCGCTGGCCGCGACGGTTTGCCGGGGCCTGAACCCCGGCCTGCGGCCTTACCCCAAGGGGCGGGGCCGCAAACTCTAGTCACACGGCGTCTTCGCCCCGTTCGCCGGTGCGGATGCGAATCACCTCGGAAATGTCGGACACGAAGATCTTGCCGTCGCCGATGCGGCCGGTGCGCGCCGCGGCGGTGATGGCCTCGATCGCGCGATCGGCCAGATCATCGCTGCAGACCACCTCGATCTTCACCTTCGGCAGGAAATCCACGACGTATTCGGCGCCGCGATAGAGCTCGGTATGGCCCTTCTGGCGGCCGAACCCCTTAGCCTCCACGACCGTCAGGCCCTGCAGTCCGATCTCGTGCAGCGCGTCCTTCACCTCGTCGAGCTTGAACGGCTTGATGATGGCCTCGATCTTCTTCATCCGCTGTCCGATCTCCGTCCCTGGACCACCGCCAACCGCATTCGGCAGCCATGCCTGGCGCCCGCCAGGCAGCCTGCTCGTCTGGGCCGCCGCCTGGGCCGTCTGCCGGGGCCGGCCGCCCGGGCAGGCTGCCCAAGGCCGGTTGCCCGATCCCACTGTAATGTGTCGCACGCCATGTGCCGGCCCGGCAACGTCGAGCGATGCGGAAATTGCTGTAAGCGCCTGCTATTTTCGCCCGTGGCGGCGGCATCCTGCCCGATCGGCGGGCAGAGGCCGTCCCGGCCGGACGGCAACCCATTGCGCCCCCGGCCCGCCGGCGACATCTTTACCCTTGATGCCCGGGGCCGGGGCGGGGGTTTCCTTGCCCCGATCGTCGGGCCGCACCTGGCCTTTGCGGACTCCGATCGCCATGCAGCCCCAGAACCACCTCCTTGCCGCCACCGGCACCACCGTCTTCACCGTGATGTCGCAGCTCGCCGCGGAGCATCAGGCGATCAACCTCGGTCAGGGATTTCCCGATGTGGAAGGGCCGGCGGACGTGGTCCAGGCTGCGGCCGACGCCCTTCGGGATGGGCGCAACCAATACCCGCCGCTGACCGGCGTGCCGGAGCTGCGCCAGGCGGTCGCCGCCGCCAATGCCCGATTCTACGGCCTCACCATCGATCCAGCCTCCGAGGTCGTCGTCACCTCCGGCGCCACCGAGGCGATCACCGCCTGCCTGATGGCGGTGCTGAACCCGGGGGATGAATGCGTGCTGATCGAACCCCTCTACGACACTTATCTGCCGGTGGTGCGGATGCTGGGCGCGACCCCGCGGCTGGTCCGCCTGAACCCGCCGAAATGGGAATTCCCGCGGGAAAAATTCGCCGCCGCCTTTGGGCCGAAGACCAAGGCGGTGCTGCTGAATTCCCCCGGCAACCCGACCGGCAAGGTCTTCACCGCGGCCGAGCTCGCCTTCATCGCCGATGTGGTGCAGCGCCACGACTGCTACGCCATCTGCGATGAGGTCTACGAGCACCTGACCTTCGACGGCTGGCGCCACATCCCGCTGATGACCCTGCCGGGGATGCGGGAGCGCTGCATGCGAATCGGCAGCGCCGGTAAGACCTTCTCGCTGACCGGCTGGAAGGTCGGCTATGTCACCGCCGCCAGCGCCCTGGCAGCGACGGTGGCCAAGGCGCACCAGCTGCTGACCTTCACCACCGCGCCGAATTTGCAGCGCGCCGTCGCGCTCGGGCTGGCCAAGGACGACAGCTATTTCGAGGCGCTTTCCGGCGCCCTGGCCGCCAAGCGCAACCGGCTGGCGGCGGGGCTGGCCAGGCTCGGCTTCGGGGTGCTGGAGGCCAGGGGCTCCTATTTCATCACCGCCGATTTCCGCCCCCTTGGCTTTGCCGGCGACGACATCGCCTTCTGCCGCGCGCTGACGGTGGAGGCCAAGGTGACCGCCATCCCGGTCTCGGCCTTCTACGCCGACCCTGAGGCGCCGGCGCATTTCGCTCGCTTCGCCTTTTGCAAGCGCGAGGAGGTGCTGGACGAGGCGCTGTCGCGCATCGAGGCTTGGCTGCAGCGACGCGCCGCCGGCGGGGAGGGTGAGGGCGTCGTTGCTGCCTGACGGTTGACGCCGAGGCCAAGCCGGCCCTATTCCGCCCCCAGGATGGCGGCCATAGCTCAGCTGGCAGAGCGTCGGCTTGTGGTGCCGAATGTCACGGGTTCGAGCCCCGTTGGTCGCCCCATCCTTCTCCGGCGGAGACAGTCATGATCATCTGCCCATGATCATCCGTCTCGATGGCCGCCGCGCTCTGGTGACCGGGGGCAGCAAGGGCCTCGGCCATGCCGCTGCCGAAGGCTTCCTCAGAGCCGGCGCCAGCGTTGCCCTGGTCGCCCGCGGGACGGCGGCGCTGGAGGCGGCGCGGACGGCCCTTGCCCCGCTCGGTCCGGTCATCGCCGTCTCCGCCGATGTCGCCACCGCCGATGGCTGCGCCGCGGCCTTTGCGGCGGCCGAAGCGGCTTTTGGCGGGGTGGACATCCTGCTCAACAATGCCGGGACCAGCACCCGCGGCGCCTTCGCCGAGGTCAGCGACGCCGTATGGCATGCGGATCTGGACCTGAAGCTCTTCGCCGCCATCCGCCTCACCCGGCTGGTCTGGCCGGGGATGGCGGCACGCGGCTGGGGGCGGGTGATCAACACGCTGAACATCGGCGCCAAGGCTCCGGCCGCCGGCAGTTCGCCGACCGCCGTCTCCCGCGCCGCCGGTCTCGCCCTGACCAAGATCCTGGCCAATGAGGGGGCGCCCCACGGTATTTTGGCCAATGCGATTTTGATCGGGATCATCGACAGCGACCAGTGGCGGCAGCGACATGCAGCCGCTGTCGCCGCCGGCAGCAACCAGAGCTGGGACGACTGGGCCAAGGAAGCTGGTCGTGCGGTGCCGCTGGGACGTCTGGGCAAGGCTGAGGAATTTGGCAATCTCGCAACATTTCTGGCCTCGGATGCCTCGGGTTTTACCACCGGCACCGCGATCAACCTGGACGGCGGCTGCTCGCCTGTTGTCTGATCGGTCTGGGCTGGATCGGCCCCTTGCCCAAGGCGGCCGATCGCCCGCTTGCAACAGGATCGACGGGTTCAACCCCGGGCACTGGAGGCCAAGCTGACATGGCGCGCAGTATCGCCGAACGGAAAGACCTGCTCCCCGCCCTGACCGAGTTGTTTCGCGCCGAGGGATTCGAGGGGGTCTCGCTTTCGAGCATCGAGGCGGCGTCGGGCTTGGCGCGCGGCTCGCTCTATCATTTCTTTCCCGGCGGCAAGGCCGAGATGGCGACGGCCGTGCTGGCCGATGTCGAGGCCTGGTTCCACGAGCATGTCATCGCGCCCCTGGAAAACGAGCCGGCGGAGCGCGGCATCGCCACCATGGCCGATGCGGTGGAAACCTGTTTCGCCGGGGGCCGCAAAGGCTGCGTCTTCGCCATCTTCGCCCTGGCCGGAAAGTCTCAACGCTTCTCCGAACACCTGAAGCGTTTCTTCAGCACATGGCAGGAGGCGCTGGCCGGGGCCCTGCTCCGCGCCGGCCAGTCGCCGGTCGCCGCCCAGGCGGCGGCAGAGGTCCTGATCGGCGATCTCTATGGCGCGCTGGTGCTCTCGCGCGCGATGGATGACCCGGCCCCTTTCGGCCGGGCGCTGGCGCGGCTGCGCGCCCATCACGCCGCCCTCGGCACGGCGCTTGCCTGATCGCTGCCGTGGCCACCTGACGGACATGCGCTGACGCGACCGCCCGCCAGGGGAAGGAGGATGACGATGACCGACGCCAAATCCAGGCTGAGCGCGAAAATCCTGAAGCTGAAGAAGGCAAAGGGTCTGAAATGGACCGATCTCGCCGCCCGCATCGGCATGAGCCCGACCTGGACCTGCGCGCTCTGCATGGGCCAGATGAGCGCCGATCCGGCCCAGGCCGATGGCCTCGCCGATCTCCTCGGGCTGGATGAGGAAGAGGCCGCGACGCTTTGCGAGATCCCCTGGCGCGGCTCGGTCGCCATGCCGCCGAGCGATCCGCTGATCTACCGCTTCTACGAGCTGGTCCTGGTCTATGGCGCCACCTGGAAGGAACTGATCCAGGAGGAATTCGGCGATGGCATCATGTCGGCGATCGACTTCGACATGGTGCTGGAACGCCAGCCCGACCAGAAGGGCGACCGGGTGAAGCTCGCGATGACCGGCAAGTTCCTGCCCTACAAACGCTACTGAACGTCACGCCGCGAAGCGGCAGGCGGCCAGCGCCGCATCCAGCGGGGCGACGTCGAAGCCGAAATCGCCATAGCCGCGGCGGATGATCTCGGCATAGGCGTGGGTCGGCGGCCCGACGCGGCCGGCGCATTCCAGGTAGACCAGCGCCTCGCGCCCATCCGGCAGCGGCAGCGGCGCGCGGAGATAGGAATCGGGCACCCCCTCGAACACGTCCAGTGCTGCGACGCAGGCCGGCGTCACCGTCCACAGCCCGATCGGCACCAGCGCGCCGGGTGCTTTCTCGATCACCGCCCAGGTGCGGAAGCCGAGGCGCCAGCCGGGCACCAGCACGCCGCCGGCGGGGCGGGCCTCGGGGCAGCGCGCCGCCATCTGGATGTGGCTGAGGTTCGAGCCATAAGCGGCGTAAAGCGTGGTCGTCATGTCATGGCCTAAGATCACGCCCCCAGATGGCGCCGCACGCCAGTTGCGGCAAGGATGCCGGCGATGGTGATCCTGCTGCAATCGGCGCCTTTGCTTCTGCTCCTGGCGCTGCTGCTGTCAGGCCGCGCCTCACCCATCCTCGCCTGCTTCCTGGCCGGGCCCTTCGTCGAAAGCGTCACCGGATTCGCAGTCGGTTCGGTCTTCGCGCTGGCGTCGCTGCGCGCGATGGGGCTGCGCGGCGCGGAAGCGGGCGCGCTGGCGCTGCTGTCGCTATGCCTGGTGCCCTGGGGCGGGCTCGGGCCGGGCACCGCCCTCGGGGCGGCGCTGGCGGCGCAGCCGGCGCAGGATTTCGCGGCCATGACGGCGCTGTTCCAACTGCCCTGGCTGGCCTGTCTGGTGCCCTTGTCCTGGGGCCTGGCGCGGCAGGCCGGCATCGCGGTGCCGGGGCGGGAAAAAGCCGCGCAGATGACCATCATGGCGGTGCTCTGCCTGCTGTTGCTGGCGACGCATCGCTTTGGTCCCTATGAGGCCGCGGGCATCATCGCCACCGGGGTGCCGCTGCTCTGGGCGCTGTGGCGGATGGCGCCGCCGCGCTCGGCCGAGGACTGGCTGGCCGCGGCCCGGGCGATCGGGCCCTGGGGCGGGCTTGCGCTGGCCCTGCTGACGGCGCGGTCCTGGCATGGGGCGCCGGCCTGGCAGCCCTATGCCGGTCTGCCCGCGGTGCCGGTCACCCATGTCGCGGTGGTGCTGTGGCTGGCGGCGGCGGTGCTGCTGGCGCCGCGGCAGGACGGGTTTTTGCGCGCGCGGGATGCGCTGGCGCGGGCCCGGCGGCCGGCGGCGGCGATGCTGTTGTACGTGCTGCTGGCGCGCTGGCTGGCGGGGTCGGGGGCGGCGCGGGGGCTGGCGCTGGCGCTGGCCGATGTGCTCGGCGCGGCTGCAGCCTATGCCATTCCGCCTCTGGGGCTGCTGGCCGGGCTGGTCACCGGCAGCAATGTCGCGAGCAATTCGGCGCTGCTGCCGGTGCAGATGGGGCTCGCCCAGGCCATCGGCCTGCCGGCGCTGCCGGCCGCTGCGCTGCACAACTTCATGGGCGCGGCGGCGGCCGGCATGGGCTTTGCCGTCGCGGCGCTGATCTGCGGCCTGCTGGCCGACGGCACCCGGCCCGTGCAACTCTGGCGGCGGCTCTGGCCGTCCTTTGCCGTCATGCTGGCGGTGGGGTGGGCGGCGGTGGCGATCATGGGGGCGGGCGGCTTTGGGTGAACGGGCGGCGCGCGCGCATCTGGCGCGGGATCCGGTGCTGGCCGGGGTGATCGCCCGTATCGGCCGTGCGCGGCTGACTACGGTGAAGCGCGAACCCTATGAGGCGCTGGTCCGCGCCATCGCCCATCAGCAGGTGCATGGCCGTGCCGCCGAGGCGATGCTGGGCCGGCTGCTGGCGCAGTTTCCCGGCGTGGATTTTCCGGCCCCGGCGGCGATCTTGGCGATGCCCGATGGCGCGCTGCGCGGCTGCGGCTTTTCCGGATCGAAGGTCGCGGCAATCCTGGACATCGCGCATCACGCCGCCGGCGGGCATGTCCCCAGTCGTCGCGGCTGCGCCCGCCTGTCGGACGAGGCGCTGATCGAGCGTCTGGTCGCGATACGCGGCGTCGGCCGCTGGACCGTCGAGATGCTGCTGATCTTCACCCTGGGCCGGGAGGACATCCTGCCGGTCGACGACTTTGGCGTGCGCGAGGGGTATCGTATCGCCGCCGGGCTCGATGTGCAGCCCAAGCCCAAGGCGCTGGCCGAGATCGGCGCCGCCTGGGCGCCCTATCGTTCCATCGCCGCCTGGTATCTGTGGCAGGCGGCGGATGCGGCCAAGGTCCGGCCGGTGAAGCCCGGGGTCGCGCGCACCGCGGCCGGCACCGCGCCCTGAGGCGTCACGCCACCAGGGCCCGTCGCGGCTGGAAGGACTGGGCATCGGCAAGGTCCCAAGCGCGGGCGAAACGCGGATCGCTGGTGCCACGCAGCAACTCTCCCGGCTCCAGCCGCGGATAGAGTTCCGCAAAACTGCGGGTCTCGAACTGCGACACCCGGCGGGTAAAATGTTCGGGGCGCAGCTGCGAGGGATGTTCCAGCCCCGCCGCCGCCACGAGTTCGGCCAGCGCATGCAAGGTCGCGTGGTGGAACTGGAAGACGCGGGTCTGCTTGTCCTCGACCACCAGCGCGCGGGCGCGGGTCGGGTCCTGGGTCGCGACCCCGGTCGGGCAGCGATCGGTATGGCAGCTGAGGGATTGGATGCAGCCCAGCGAGAACATGAAGCCGCGCGCCGAATTGCACCAATCGGCGCCAAGCGCGAAGGCGCGCGCCATGTCGAAGGCCGAGGCGATCTTGCCGCTGGCGCCGATGCGGATGCGCGGCCGCAGCCCGATGCCGGTCAAAGCGGCATGCACGAAGGACAGGCCTTCCCGCAGCGGCATCCCGATGTGGTCCATGAATTCCAGCGGCGCGGCGCCGGTGCCGCCTTCCTTGCCGTCCACGACGATGAAGTCGGGCGTGATGCCGGTGACGATCATCGCCTTGCAGATCGCCAGGAACTCCCACGGGTGGCCGATGCAGAGCTTGAACCCCGCAGGCTTGCCGCCGGAGAGGCGGCGCATCTCGGCGATGAACTGCAGCATTTCGACGGGCGTGGAAAAGGCGCTGTGCGAGGCGGGCGAGATGCAATCCTCGCCCATGCCGATGCCGCGGGTGATGGAGATTTCCTCGGTCACCTTGGCGGCCGGCAGCACGCCGCCATGGCCGGGCTTGGCGCCCTGGCTGAGCTTCAGCTCCACCATCCTGATCTGCGGGTTGATCGCGGTGGCAGCGAAGCGTTCGGCGGAAAATTCACCGGATGCGGTGCGTGCGCCAAAATAGCCCGAGCCGATTTCCCAGATAATGTCGCCGCCATTCTTGCGGTGGTGCGGGCTGTAGCCGCCCTCGCCGGTGTCATGCGCGAAATTGCCGCGTTTGGCGCCGGCGTTCAGCGCCAGGATCGCATTGGCCGAGAGCGACCCGAAACTCATCGCCGAGATGTTCAGCACCGAGGCGTCATAGGGCTGCGTGCAATCCGGCCCGCCGATGGTCAGGCGGAACGCTACCGGATTCGGAGCGCGTGCCGCCAGGGAATGATTCAGCCATTCGAAGCCATCGGCATAGACATCGTATTGCGTGCCGAAGGGCCGCTTTTCCGGGTCCATCTTCGCGCGCTGATAGACCAGGGCGCGCTTGTCGCGGCTGAAGGGGGTGCCGTTCTTCTCATCTTCGAAGAAGTATTGCCGCATCTCGGGGCGCATCTCCTCCATGAGGAACCGCAGATGCGCGGCGATCGGGTAGCTGCGCAGGATCGCGTGGCGATCGTCGAACAGGTCGTGAAAGCCGAGTGCCGTCAGCCCCGCCGCCACCACCAGCCCGATCCAGAGCCAGGGCGTCGCGCCCAGCGCCAAGGCCAGGGCGAAGCCGATGCTGGCGACGACCGCCAGGGTCGGCGTGATGTAGCGTGGCGAGACGAGCAACAGCGGGGACATCGGCAGTCGATCCTGAACAGGGGTGCCGGCACCCTAGCCCGGGGCGCCGGAAAACCCCGCATGATGCTCTTCAGACGGGACGGTCGCCCTTTTCCACCTTCAACGTCCGGTTGTCGGCGGCGGGCAGCATGCGGGCGGGGTCGCGCGTGACGATGATGTCGAGCACCGTCGGCGTCGCGGTATTGGCCAGGCCAGCGCGCAGCGCATCGGCGAGCAGTTCCGGATCCTTGACGCGGATGCCCTTGCAGCCCATGGCATTCGCGATGGCGGCATAATCCATCTCCACCAGATCCGAGGATTGATAGGCCCCGGGTCCGAACACCGCATGTTGCAACGCCTTCACATAGCCCGAGGCGGCGTTGTTGAAGACGCAGACCACCAGCGCCGCCCCGACCCGCCGCGCGGTTTCCAGATCGCCGAGGCTCATGTTGAAGCCGCCATCGCCGGTCATCGCCACCACGCGGCGCTGCGGCCCGACGCCAAGCTGCGCCCCGATCCCGCCCGGCACGCCATAGCCGATGCTGGCAAAGCCGCGATCGGCGACGAAGCCTCGGCCGGCCTGCTTGGTGTCGAACAGCAGCCCGCCCCAGTGGCCGGCAAAGCCGCCATCGGCGACCAGCACGGCATCGGCGGGCAGGATGCGGTTCAACTCGCCCATCAGCCGGCCGATGTTGATGGGGCGTTCGGTCGCCTCCAGCTTTTCCCGCGCGGAGTCGCGCCAGGCGTTCATGCGGACCGGCACCTGCGCGGTCCAGCCGGCACGGCGCGCGGCATCGCCGCCGAGTGCGGCGCGCAGATCCTCCAGCCCGCAACGCGCATCGCCGACCAGCGCCACATCGGTGCGGGTGGTGCGACCGATTTCTTCCGCGACCACGTCGAGATGGATCAGCGGCGTGCCGCCGCCGAACAGCGAGAAGCGTTTGGTCGCGATCTCCCCCAGCTTGCAGCCGACCACCAGCAGGCAGTCGCTTTCGGCGATCATCGCATTGGCGATGCGGTCGTAGCGGCCGAAGACGCCGGCGCTGAGCGGATGTGTGCAGGCGATGGCGCCCTTTCCCGACATGGTATGGGCGACGGGGATGCCTTCCGCCTCGGCCAGCGCCAGTAGCGCGCCATAGGCCTCCGAGATATGCACGCCACCGCCGGCCAGGATCAGCGGGCGTTCGGCATGGGCGAGCAAGGCGGCAGCGCGGTAGATGTCTTCGGCGGCGGGGCGGGATCGGCGCGCCTGGGCCTTCAGCGTGCCGGGATCGACCCAGAAATCATCGGCGTCGAAATCGTGGGTGGCATGGGCGATATCCTCCGGCACGTCGATCACCACCGGGCCGGGGCGGCCCGATGTCGCGACCGCGAAGGCGCGACGAAAATGTTCGGGGATGCGCTGGATGACCTCGACGCGGATCACCTCCTTGGCGAGCGGGCGCAGGACCTCGAGCTGCCGGGCCTCCTGGGTCATGTTCTTCCACGAGAATTCGCGGTTGGAGTCGCCGGTGATGCAGATCATCGGCATGCCGGCGTTGAAGGCCTCGGCCATGCCGGTCGCGAGGTTGGTCGCACCCGGTCCCAATGTCCCATCCGCAACCCCCGGCCGGTTGGTCACGCGCGCATAGGCATCGGCGGCAAAGGCGCCGCAGCGTTCGTCGTTGATCAGGTAATGCCGCAGCCCGAGCCTGCGGCAGGCATCGTAGAAAGGCAGCAGCTGGAAGCCGCCCATGCCGAACATCGGTCCGGTCTCGTGCAGGCGCAGCATTTCGGCCATCGCCTCGCCGCCGGACATGCTGCGGGTCGCATTCTTTGCTTTCAGCATCAGGGTTTCCTATCGAGGAACAGGGCAACGAGGTCCTGGCAGGATTGGCCGATGCGGCCCCCTGTGGCGGCGGCGGTGTCGTTCACCGCGGAGACGACGCCGTCCTTCCAGATCGAGAGCGCATCGCCAAATGCGCGCCGAGACGCAGGAGACCGCAGCCCCCGCGATGCCGCGCGCCTCCAGCGCCGGCAGCCGGGTGGCGGCATTGCCCGCATCATTGTAGACGGCGGCGCGCACCTCGCAGCCTTCACGGCGGTGGCGGTGGCATTCACCTCGACAGATCGCCCGATCGCGCCATAGCCGATCCGCGTATTGCCCGAGGCGACGGCCGGAATGTCGAGCCAAGCTACCCTCACGACCCTGGCGCCGTCCCGCCCGATCCCCGTGTCGTGCAGCACCAGCCGCGCGGCTCGCGCACAAGGCAACCGGCTCGCGCGCTTCGGCGCCAAGCTCGGTCACGCTGTCCCGTATGATGGGCTCGTTTCTCTCCACAATGTGATTTCTGCGCCGGGTGCGCCAAGCTCGCAAGATGGAGAAATGAAGTGAACGAAGCGACGGCCATTGCCGCCGCATTGGATCGCACCGCAGCATGCGCCGGATCCCTACATTACGACGGCGACGCGACCTGGGGCGCCCATCCTCACCGCCGCCGGACGGCTGCTTGCGGCCTGGGGCCGGGGCCCGCAGTCTGCCACTACCAGCCGAGAAGCCCCGGACAGGCGAGAGAAAGAGGGAGACCACAATGACCCTGCCACGCAGGCTCCTCCTCGCCACCCCCGCCACCCTGGCGATGCCGGCGGTCGCGCGCGCGCAGACGCAGTACAAGGCCGAATACAAGGTGAGCACGGTCGGCGACCGACCGATCGCTTTAGCCGATGGCGCTTTCCGCTGGGCCGCGCTGGTCACCGAACGCAGCAGCGGCCGCATCACCATGAAGGTCTATCCCGGCAGCCAGTTGGTCGGCGGCGACCAGACTCGGGAACTGGTCGCGATGCGCCAGGGCGTTATCGATATGGCGACCTTCAGCACCATCAACATCAGCCCGCAGGTGCGGGAGATGAACGTCTTCTCGTTGCCCTTCCTGCTGCGGGACGCCCGCGGCTTCGATGCGCTGATCCGCGGCGAGGTGGGCCGTGAACTGGAACGCATCATCGCCACCCGCGACGTGGTGCCCATGGCTTGGGGCCAGAACGGCTTTCGTGAAGTCTCCAACAGCAAGCGCCCGATCCGGGAGCCCGCTGACCTGCGCGGGCTGAAGATCCGGTTTGCCACCGGCGCCATCTTCTCGGAGATGTTTTCGGCGCTCGGCGCCAATCCGGTGCAGATGTCCTTCGCCGATCTGCAGCCGGCGCTGTCGACCGGCGCAGTGGATGGGCAGGAAAACCCGGTGAACCTGTTTCTCGCGCTGCGTTTGGATGCGCTGGGTCAGAAACACCTGACCTTATGGAACTATGTCGCCGACGCGGGGCTTTTCGTCGTCGCGAAACCCGTGCTCGAAAGCTTCACCCCGGCCGACCGCGACCTCGTGAGGCAATGCGCAATGGAAGCGGCCGAGGCGCAGATCAAGGCCTCGCGCGCCGGACTCGGGACCTATGGCGACCGCTCCAGCCTCGAGGAGCTGGCGCGGCGGGAGGTTGCGGTGGTCACCTCGACCGACGCCGAGAAACAGGCCTTTGCCGCCCTCACCAAGCCCGTCTACGACAAATGGACGCGCAGCGTCGGCACCGATCTGGTCCGTCGCGCCGAAGCCGCCGTGCGCGCCGCGCGGAGCTGACGGATGTTCGGCGCGCGCCTCACCAGGCGCTATCCAACCGGGACCTGACTTGATTCGGCGTTGTGCTGACCACGAAGATAGTGATCGGTCAGTTCAATCCGCCGATGGCCGTCAACCTCATGGTGTCCCGCAGGATCGCCGAGGTTTTCATGGAATGCACCATCCCCTGGGAGCCGTGGATGGTGCTGGCCATGCGTGTCGCGCTGATGCGTGTTGTCACGTTTCCGTGCATCGCTTTATGGGTTCATGGCATTATGGAAGTGCTTTGACCCGCTTGCCGGGGTCATCGAAGGAGACGACTCATGCGAAAGCTTTTGCCCCTCGCGGCGCTCGCTGCCCTGTTCGGGGGGCCAGTCATGGCCCAGAGCCCGAGCCAGAGTCCGAGCACGACCCCGCCGGGCTCCACCCGGGTCACGCATGCGACCACCGTTGCCGACCTTGCGGCGCTTTGCGCGCCGCGCAGCGAGGGCGTGCCGCGGCTGGAGGCGATCGCCTATTGCCAGGGCTACGTCACCGCCGCCGGGCATGTCTATGTCGAGCTGATGCCGCCCTCGTCGCCGAACCATCTGGTCTGTCTGCCGAGCCCCGGCCCCAGCATCGCCGAGGCGGGCATCGGCTTCGCCGCCTGGGCCGCGCAGCATCCCCAATACGCCATGGAGCCCGCGCTCGACGGGTTGCTGCGCTATGCGCAGGCCACCTATCCCTGTCCCGCCGCGGCGCGGGCGGCCCGCTGAGATGAAGAGGATCACGACTATGCGCGCAGCGCGTCTCGCCCTTCCCCTTCTCGGGATGCTTTCGCTCGGCGCCTGCGCCGAAATGGACCAGCAGCAGCGTGCGATCGGCACCGGGGCGCTGGGCGGTGCCGCGCTCGGCGGGATCGCCGGTTCCTTCAGCGGCGACAGCGGCTGGGGGGCGCTGATCGGCGCCGGCGTCGGCGCTGGGGCTGGCTATCTTTATGACCAGTCGCAGCAGCACCAGAATCGCAACAATCGCAGCAATCGCAATTACCGCTGAGCAGGCAGCAGGGGGGGCGGCGACCGCTGGGCCTGCCGCCCCCCCCGGGAACCTGCGGGGACGGGGTGCTGCGGCGACCTATGTCAGGCGCCGCGGCTTGGCGCGTCAGCTCCCGTAGAGCCCGCCGACATGCCAGCCGCGATTGGCCAGATCATCCAACGGATGGTGGTCGAAGAAGATGCGCTTGGCCGGCTGCTTGTCGGGGTAAGTGGTGCCGTTGAAGGCCAGGACATCCTGGCCCGGCAGTTCCGAGCAGAACTTGCCGGAGGTGATGGTCACGAGCTTGGGTGAGGCGGGGGCGGTGCGATGCGCCTCGATATCGCCCGCCTTGCCCCATTCGGCCAGCCAGATCTGATACTGGTCGCCCTGGACCGGCTTCACATCCTCGACCAGCGCGATATGGCGCCAGTGGAAGCCGCGGGCATCCTTCACGCCAAAGGTGCAGACCACATTGCCGCATTCCAACCGCTGCGGATCGGTGATGGGCGTGAGCGGCACCCGGTTGCGGGTCGTGTAAACATCCGGCGTCGCGCCCGCCAGCTTGGCGCTTTTGCCGTAGCCGAGGCCATAGGCGAAGATTGCGGTGGAGGGCGAGATGCCGAGCCAATTGCCGACGAAGGCATTGCAGTCGATCCCGAACCATTTTTGGCCATAGGCCTTGGCATCCTTGGTCAGGCCGCAGAACACCGCGAGCCGCACCGCATCGGAGATCTCGTCGGGGGAACCGCGCCCGGCATAGGCGCGGCTGAGCGAGGGGTCGTACCAGTCCTCCAGGGGATCGATCCGGTCGGGATGGCCGGTGATATGGAAGGGCTGCGTCAGCGCCCGCACCTGCGCCGGGCTTTTCAGCTTCAGCTTGGCTGCGAGATGCGACAGCAGCCGATAATACTCGGTGTTGTGCTCGGGCTTCCAGCCGCTGATGTAGTTCTGGATGTCGAGGCTGACGGCGATGCCGAGCCTCGCATCGATGATGCCGAGCTTGTGGTACCGGCCCGCGAAGGCCGCCGGGGTGTAGCTGACCATGTTGGACTCCCTGCTGCGGCGTGAGGGCTATCACGCTGCGCGCAGAGGTTGTGTCGATCTCGCATCTGTGTGTCTTGAACTTGCCGAGAGAGGCAGGCGGATCACGGCCGCGTGCCTGCCAGGGCAGGAGGCCCGCGGTCGGCGAGGCGCAAGAATGACGGTGCCGCGCTTGCCGATCCCGCCCCGCCGCCCGAACATCGCGCATCCTAGCAGCGGAGCGACACATGGCCACCTACGACCTCGCCATACGCGGCGGCACCGTCGCGACTGGACAAGGCGCAATCCGCTGCGACATCGGCATTTCGGGTGGCCGCATCGCCGCTTTGGCCGAAAGCATCACGGATGCGACCCGGGTGCTGGATGCGGCGGGGCTGCTGGTCATCCCGGGCGGCGTCGACAGCCATTGCCACATCGCCCAGGCCGAGGCGAATGGCACCCGCCACGAGGAAACCTTTGCCACCGCCAGCCATTCGGCTTTTCTGGGCGGTACCACCTCGGTCGTCACCTTCATCCCGCATATTCGCGGCACGGCGCTGGCACCACATGTCGCGGATGCCGAGGCACATGCGGCGCGGGATTCGATGCTGGACTATGGCTTCCACCAGATCATCGCCGATCCCTCCGACCAGGTGCTGGCGGAAATCCCCGGGCTGGTGGCCCGCGGCATCCGCAGTCTCAAGGTCTTCCTGACCTATGAGCCGCTGCATCTGACCGATGGCGAATTCCTGAAGGTGCTTCTGGCGGCGCGGCGCAACGGCTGCCTGGTTACCGTGCATTGCGAGAATTTCGACGCCATCGAATGGCGCACCCGGGCGCTGCTCGATGCCGGCCTGACCGCGCCAAAATACCACGCCTGGTCGCGCCCGCCGGTAGTGGAGCGGGAGGCGGCGCACCGCGCCATCGCGCTGGCCGAACTGGTGGACCAGCCGATCCAGGTCTTCCATGTCTCCTGCGCCGAGGCGGCCGAGGAGATCGCCCGCGCCCAGGCCCGCGGGCTGAAGGTCTGGGGCGAGACCTGTCCGCAGTACCTCACCATGACCGCCGATGACATGGACCGCCCCGGGTTCGAGGGCGCGAAGTTCATGTGCAGCCCCTCGCCGCGCGAGGCCGCCGAACAGGGGCGGGTGTGGGAGATGATCCGGCGCGGGACGCTGGATGTCGTCTCCTCGGACCATTGCGGCTTTTCCTATGAAGGCGACAAGGGCAAGGCGATGAACGGCCGCGATGCGGTGTTCCGCGATATCCCGAACGGCATCCCCGGCATCGCCGCGCGGCTGCCGATCCTGTTTTCCGAAGGCGTGGCCAAGGGCCGCATCGGGCTGGACAAGTTCGTGCGGCTGACCTCCTCCAATGCAGCGAAGCTGATGGGGCTCTATCCGCAGAAAGGGGCGATCCTGCCGGGCAGCGATGCCGATCTGGTGCTCTGGGACCCCGGCGACAAACGGGTGCTGACCAATGCCATGATGGGGCATGCCATCGACTACACGCCATACGAGGGGCTGGAGGTCACCGGCTGGCCGGTCGCGACCCTGCGCCGGGGCGAGATGGTGATGCAGGACGGCAAGGTGCAGGCCGAAGCCGGTTCCGGCCGCTTCTTGCCGCGCGGGCCTTACGACTACATCCGCCCGACCGGGCGGCTGCCGAACGGCTTTGATGCCGCGCCCTGGCCCGCGGCATGAAGATCCTCGTCGCCAATGCCAATACGACCTTGGGCATCACCGAGCTCTGCGCCGCCGCGGCGCGCGGGGCGGCGGGGCCGGGGACAGAGATCGTGCCGGCCACCCCGCGCTTCGGCCCCGCGGTGATCAGCTCGCGCGCGGAGAACATCATCGCGGGGCATGCGCTGCTGGAGTTGCTGGCCGAACATGCGGGGGCAGTGGATGGCGTGGTGCTGGCGGTCAGCCATGACACGGCGCTGGAAGCCTGCCGCCAGCTGATGCCCTGCCCGGTGGTGGGAATGACCGAGGCCGCCTGTTTCGCCGCATGCCTGGTTGGTGCGCGCTTCGGGCTGGTGACTTTCGGCGGCGTCGAGACCTATCGCGAACGCATCACCCAGCATGGTCTGGCGGGACGCCTGGCCGGGCTGGTGGGCGTGGCGGCAACGCCGCAGGAGACGCTGGCCGATCCCGTTGGCGTCGAGGTGAAGGTGCTGGCCGGCATCACCGAACTTGTCGCGGCAGGGGCGGATGCCGTGGTGATGGGAGGCGCCGCGCTGGCCGGGATGGCGCCACGCTTGCAGGACCGGACCCCGGTGCCGCTGCTGGATGGCATTGCCTGCGCGGTGCGGCTGGCGGAGATGCTGGTGGGGCTTGGTCTGCCCAAACCCGTCGCGGGGTCGCTGGCGCCGCCGCGGGGGCGGGTGAGCATCGGGCTGTCGGAACCGCTCGCGGCGATGTTGCTTCGAGACTAGTGTCCCGAACCAGAAGTTCGCCTGATTGATTATCATGCCGGCATCGGTAGGTGTCGCAGACAGAAGCGCTCGATGCTGGCGAGGATGTCGTTGGC
>Ga0255334_1000489_pt1 | contig 30501 bp, 27 predicted proteins | sample EtOH5_35cm_T3_12_FD_202080 | JGI IMG/M metagenome (GOLD analysis project Ga0255334, IMG submission 202080) | Sandy soil microbial communities from University of British Columbia, Vancouver, Canada - EtOH5_35cm_T3_129 | ecosystem: Engineered > Artificial ecosystem > Sand microcosm > Unclassified ... | reverse complement strand
TGTTTATGAAGACCAAAATACACAGTATTACCAAAATATAATTAGGCCAACGAAAAAAAACCGCCAAGGTTTCTACAGTTTCAAAATGAAGTTTATCAATTGAATTTAACATATTAAAATCAGGAAACCATCTTATTATTTCCGTTCGAGTTCTTACGTCATTCCCAGGTGACAACAATGCAAATAACAGATTCATTATCGAAATAAAAATATTCGAATAAATAAATCCAGTACGCTTTCTTTTATAATAAAAATAAGCAAGAAAAAGCAGGTTGACTCCTATAGATATTACAGCAATTATCTCCATATTGGTCGCAATGATTTGTGCGATAGTATAAAGAATTATTTCGTACCAAGCTATTTTTTGCCCATTATTTATTTTCTTAAGTGATAGCAAAGAAAATATGAATAAAGATAATGGCCAAATATAGTTAATGGTAATAGCAGCATTACTGGTTCCATATATATACTGAAGCGGAAAATAAATCATCAATATAAATGTAAAAATGATTGTTAAAGAATTATGGTTATGATTCTTAACAAATAATCGGTTTATATTAGCAATTAATAAAACTATTAAAAAACTATCAATAATCCTCCATATCCAAGGATTCAATAAAATAATTTTAACTAATATCCCCTCAATTATTAGTCGTGAAGACCATTCAAAATATCTTCTATCCAAAAAATTTATAAGTGACATCCTGTTAATAGCTTCATGAAAATGAACATCGTCGCCTGTTAAAAACGATAAGTTCCTATGAAAATAGAGAATGAATAAAAAAATGAAGAAATAAACTATATAATCTTTTATGTATACAAGCCTATTCTCAACTTCAGTTTTCAAATGCTTCCCCATCCTTAATCGTCACCGAATATTTTGTCTTTTCTAAAATATTTAAGTCATCATTTCTATATAGAATATAGATGTCATAGTTCCCATCTCTTAACTTTTTCGCTTTAACACGAGAAACAAAACCAGAGTTGTCATATTTATTCCCAGCCTTGTAAAAATCGGATACGTCCTTTCTAACAACCATTTCCGTTTTGATAATGCTTCCTTTCACAGAATTTCTGCTTTTAAGAACTATATGAATATTATTTTTTTCAATGTCTTCACCTTCCTTGAATGCCCACCCTCGTATATTGATAAAATCACCAACTTGAAAGTTGTCTATATTATAATAAATCTCACCTGTAGACTCTATTTGTTGAATAGTAAAATAGTGGATGGTCGAAAAATTTTTATAAATTATAAACGGAGACCCAATAGTAACCAATAAAAAAAATATAATTACTGAGACTAAAATTATATTGTTCATAATACGCATTTTGAGCTGCCTCCATTCAAGCAGCTTTATAAATTGCTCTTTAGGCATTTCCTCACTCCCAGCTAACAGGTTTTACTGTTCTTCTATTCATAGATAAATCTTTTTGTGCAGAGCAACAGTCGAACATCTCCTCCATTTCATTTATTCTAATATCCGTCTTATTAAAAATTTGTTGACTATAAAGACCTTGTCGCAACTTTTATAAATTAATTAGCCAGTATTACTTAAAAAAGTAATAAACTTCTTTAACGGACTTTACCGCCTTAAACCGGATTTCCCGACGCTTCCGGTTCAAGTCCATGGCATTCTTCAATATATGTAAGTAGGAAGAAAGCAGATCCCCTTCCTTCAAAATTAGATATCCAAGCTGGCCCAACTCGAAGGGAAGAATAAAAGGCAAATGAAGTAGTAGTTGGAACATTCGATCATTCTTCCAGATAAGACGATATCGATTTTCAAAGGAATGCCTGCGAACAAAAAGAGGCCGTTCTCCTCTGCTGCCTTTTTTCCAGCCGCGCTCATGCGAAGCCGTAGCCCCGGGTACACAATAAGCTTTCCATCCCGCCCATTGCGCTCTCCAGGCGACATCCACATCTTCTTTATACGCAAAGAAAGCTTCGTCGAAAAATTCCCCATCCAGCGAAATGGAGTCGATCATTCGGCGGGAATAGAGAGCGGCCGCACCGGAGACTCCGAACACTTCCTGCTCCGTTAAATATCCGGATACGGCCTCCCCTTGTCCACGGTCGAACGCCCTCCGAGATCGGGTGATGATCAGCCCTGCGCTGTCCACAATCCCGAGCTGCGATTTGGACAGCAGCAGCCCGGTTAAACTCCCCGCACCCGGATGCCTCTCAGCCGCCTCCATCAGCACCTGCAAATATTCCGGATGCAAGGTTACATCCGGATTAAGAACGAGATGATAGTCGCAATCCGACAGTTGGATCGCCTGATTATGCCCGCCGGCAAAGCCATTGTTCCTGTCGTTGGAGACAACAATCAGGTTCGGAAGCCCCATACGCCTGACCCGTTCCAAAGTGTCATCGCCGGAAGCATTATCGACGACAATAACCTTTTCAACCGGATAGCTTTGGGTAGCGACAAATTTGAGACAAGCTTCAATATCTTTGCCGCTGTTGTATGTGACAATATGTACGCTAACGGTCTTCATCTTGTTCTTCCCGCCATTCTTCCAGAAAGCTTTCAAGCCACTCGGACTGGTAATCTATTCCTTCAGATCTGCCAGAAAGGCCCGTAGCCCCTCGCGCCATGGGCGCAAATCCGTCAAGCCGTTGGTGCGGATGGACAAGTGCTCCAGCACCGAATTGCGCGGGCGCGGAGCAGGGCGTAAAAACTGCTCGGTCGTGCAGGGCTCCAGCTTCGCTGTACACTCAAGTCCCAGAATATCCTTCGCCTCGGCAAAGATCGCTTCGGTAAATTCATACCATGTGCAAGCCTCGGAGTTGGACGCATGATAAATGCCGTACTTCTCCGTTTCCATCAATTCCAAGAGAAAGCTCGCCAGATCGACCGTATAGGTTGGTGATCCCTTCTGGTCATAGACGACCTGCAGCAGCGGCTTTTCCCGCCCCAGCTTAAGCATCGTTTTCACGAAATTATTGCCGTACTTGCCGTACACCCAGGAAGTCCGGACAATAAAATATTTGGAGGACAAACTTTGCACCAGAACCTCGCCGGCTCTTTTCGACTTGCCGTAAATGCTCTTCGGATCGGTGTTATCGTACTCGTGGTACGGGCGATCGCCTTGACCATCGAAGACATAATCGGTGCTGATATAGATCAATTTCGCTCCGGCCTTTTCCGCCTCCAACACGACGTTCCGCGTTCCCACCGCATTGATGGCATAGGCAGCGTCGATGTCGCTCTCCGCGGCATCAACCGCAGTATGCGCCGCACAGTGAATCACGCAGGCGGGGCTAAACTCGCCAATCACCTTGCCGCATTGCTCCAAGTCTGTGATATCCATCTCCTGACGGTCACAGGCCAGCACCTCATACCCCTTGTCTTCCAGTTGCAGGACCACGTCTCGGCCGAGCTGCCCGGCCGCTCCCGTCACCAATACTTTTCCGGCCATTACAGAGCATCCCCCAGACGGCTGCCATACTGCTTCGCGGTATACTTCTGATATTCACCGGACTGGATCCGCGTCCACCATTCCCTGTTGTTCAAGTACCACTGAATCGTCTCTTTAATACCGGTCTCGAACGTATGCTTCGGCTTCCAGTCCAGTTCTGTCATGATCTTGGACGGTTCGATGCCATAGCGGCGGTCGTGACCCGGACGGTCCTGCACATAGGTAATCAGCGACTCCGGCTTGTCCAGCTCCTGCAAAATCGTCTTGACGATATGCACATTCGTCCGTTCGTTATGGCCTCCGATGTTGTACACTTCGCCAAGCACACCTTTGTGAATGACGAGGTCAATCGCGCTGCAATGATCCTCCACATAGAGCCAATCGCGGATATTCAAGCCATCACCATATACCGGCAGGGCTCCGTCGGACAAAGCGCGGGAGATCATCAGCGGAATGAGCTTCTCCGGGAATTGATAAGGCCCATAGTTGTTCGAGCAGCGCGTAATATTGACCGGCAGGCCGAAGGTTTCGTGGTACGCTCGGACTAGCAGATCGCCGCCCGCTTTGCTGGCCGAGTAAGGACTGTTCGGCGCCAGCGGCGTTTCTTCCGTAAACAAGCCGGTCGCCCCGAGCGTACCGTACACTTCGTCTGTCGACACTTGTACGTATTTGCTCACCTTATGCTTCTTGGCCGCATCCAGCAGCACCTGCGTGCCGAGGACATTCGTCTTCACGAACACATCCGGCTCCAGAATACTCCGATCCACATGCGACTCAGCTGCGAAGTTCACGACCACGTCAACGCCCTGACCGATAAGCTCATCCATAGCCCGCGCATCGGTAATATCCGCATGTATGCAGGTGTAGTTCGGATGATTTTCGACCGATTTCAAATTTTCCAGATTTCCCGCATAGGTCAGCGCATCCACGTTGACGATTTGGTAATCAGGGTGCTGTTGGAGCATGTAGTGGACGAAGTTGCTGCCGATAAATCCGGCTCCGCCAGTGACAAGTATTTTCATAACCGCGCCCCCTCCAAATATTTCTGTTTCTTTCAAGAGAAAATTTTCTTCTTAACGAACAAAATAGATTTTCAAGCCGGCAAGAATTGTACCTATCAAAAAGTACCACCGGATTTTTTTACTTTCTGATCATTTTTTTTGCAACCTTCCTGAAAAAAGCCTTAAAGCCTTGATTCCTGATAACCTCTTTTGACTTCACTAGATACTTTCTGAATTTACCAATATTCTCCCCTTTAATTTGGCTTAAAAAATATGCATTGCTCATTTCAAAGGGGTTTTCCACACTAAACATCAGGTCATAATCTTTTCGATATCCTCTCCTGATTTCATCCTTTATCTTCTCCTCGCTTGTGTAAGACCCATATGACCAGGAGGTCTTAGAAATATTATCCGCATTATTATTGTCATGAATGATGGAGTATTCTGCATATAGGTCCTTAAAGGGATGATGCCCTGCCGGAAGCCACTTTTCCATACACATCCGTGCGGTCTCGCCGTAACCGGAGTAATGGATAAATCTCAAGGGGGCTTCCTTTACCAAATATCCTTCATTCGTATGAGTCATTTCGCAATTCAATAAGGACCAAGGGGCAAAGTCATACCCTCTATGTTTGAAAATCTCAACATCAAAGAAACAAGGCGCCAGATCAATCCACTTTTGGTCCGTAAATATACCATTTATTATATCATCGTAACAATAGAGATAGAGCCTTTCGGCCCACCACTTAATAAAACGCTGCGCTTCCTCGCTTCTATTCACTGCAAGAAAGCCCAAATTATAAACCCCATGGGCTGTACTCGATAGCTCCATATCGATGTTTCCCGGTTCGAGCAAATGAGGGCAGAGGATGATGGGCCTGGTTTCCAATAGATCCCTTAATTCGATGAAATCAGAATAGACAAAAATATCAGGATCCAAATAGATGAACTTTTCTTCTTGAGGATATTCCCTATACAAATAGTTAAAGAATTGTCCTTTGACTGCCGTCGAAGCTTCAACGATGGAATGTTTAAATATAAAGCGATTAAAGTTGCCTTCCCAAGCATTCTTCGCCAATACCACTCTGTCAAAATACGGATATTCAGCTCCGGACAAGACCTCTGTTTCAGTCAAACAGATAATGAAAGAAGCGTCTGGGATGTGTTCCTTAACGGATTTGGCTAATGTTCTGGCCTTATGAAGATAGTTCGCGCAGATAGAAGTGAATATAATCATATAAAAAGCTCCTTACTTCATGATGAACTTTTTCACGAAAGTTTTAAGTATGGGCACTCGTTTGATTTTATCAAGAATTTGGATTCCCTCTTGAAGGGCTCTGTTCATAAAAATTTGCTCGATCAATGCATTTCGCAGGACAATGGCGTATTCATCCTTGTATTTTTCATAGAGTTGTGGATGATTCTTATAAATCTCCAAATAGGTATCTCTCACCACATTGGGATTGGTCATGAACTCCGTTGTTCGGGAAGTGGGCTTAATCCGATAATGGAAGAGCACCTCCGGAATCTGGTGAATCTCATATCCCAACTCTAGGGTCGACAGCCAGAAGTCGTAATCCTCCATTCCATGGTGCATTTTTGTGGAAAAGCCGCCCACTTTCCTCCAATCGTCTTTTCGAAATAATGCCGTTACGAATACAATGTTATCCAGCAGCATCTTATCGAAAGAATATGTAGGCAAATCCCATCTTCCACTTCTCTCGCCAAATAAATCAGCGTAGCAATAGACGGCACCAATTTTTTCGTTTGATTCCATGACTTGAACGGCTTTCTCAATATAGCTTGGATCAATTTTGTCATCTGCATCCAAGGGGAGAATATACTTGCCGGAAGCCGCTTCTATTCCCGCGTTTCTGGCCGCTGCCGGCCTGATATGGTCAGTGGCAATTAATCGAACAAGCCGATCCGCTTCTGCAACGCTTTTTAAAATTTCACAAGTAGCTAAATCATCGGAGCCATCATTGATAATGATTAACTCTACATTCTCATAGGTTTGTGCCTTCACAGAGTCGATTGCTTCCTGGAGATAAGCCCCATCATTATAGCAGGGCATGATCACGCTTACTTTACTCATGTTTGCCCCCCTTCACTACCATTCCATGCAAAAGAATATTTTTCATTGCTGTTAATTTCCGGGTGTTGGTAAAGGCGAAAATCGTTTCTATTTCATTATTCATTTCTTCTATTTTCTGATTGCTTTCCGCCAATTGTTCTTCTAGGCTTTTAACTTCTGCATGCAAGAATTCAATTTGTGAATCCATCTCAACCAGTTGATTTTCTAACTGATTTTTTTGATGATTATAATCTTCAAGCTGATTCTTATGTACATGATTCAAAGCTGACAATTCGGAAAGCTTGTCATTCAAATGAGCGATATCGATCTCACGCTGCTGATATCCTGTCGTCCAATCCAATATTATACAGGAATACTCAATGGATAGATAAGAACATGCAGAAAAATCGCCAGTCAGAAGAAACTGCGGATCATAGGAATAAAAAGTAAAAAATTGACCCGCTTCATTATTCTCGCTATTTAGGGGATAAACTTGCAGGTTGATGGCGTCGCATTCAATTCGGTTAATCTTAATTCGGCTTGCAAATCCCTCCAGAGGATCCCATCTAATTTCTTTAGCCTTGTTCAACAATCCACCGGTAAACGTTACTTTAAACCCCTCGTGAAGCTGAGATTCCGCTACTTTATTCTGCATCCATTGATCGGAAAACCCGTTGCCAAGATTAAAAAACGCGGTAGATACAATCATCGTTTCTTTTTCTTCTCGTTGAACTGCTTTTTCCAAATCCAGGGATGTTATTTTTTTTGACAGTTTATATGTAGGTCTGATTCCAACGTAATTCTCTGCAAAATGGGCTTCCCATTTTGTAAAGCAGCGTTCAACTTCATCGGTAATATCCGCCAACCCGATAATTGCATCCCTGTTCAAATAGCTATGAAATCCATGGTCACTAGAGAGCTGCTTAAGCATTCTCCAACAGGGGTACTCCAGAGGAATCTCAAACGGCATTTGCCATTCATAATCTATAGTTAGATAATTGGAACCTCCGGCAACGAATATATTGCTTGCTACCATATCTATATTTGCGTTAGCCTTCCATCTGAGCTTCTCAGAGCATTCTTCATCTCCCACCAAGGCCCTAAATTCTGGTGAATTGTACTTCCATATTTTTTCTGTTTCCTGATAAAACACCTCGATGTATTTTTTAAGTTCCACTAAAAAGCCATTTTGATCTCTCTTCTTTTGGCAGCTTTCCAGTACATTCAACAAAGAAGGTTCTCGAACGATTGGAAATGCAAGGGAGTCAGAAAGGCTTTGACAGGATATATTTGTAATGTTCTTGTTAAACTGATAGTGGTTATAGGCTTCCATTTGTCTAAGATGTTTCAGAGATCTGCCGTTTGCTGCTGCTTTTTTAGCGAATTCCATCTTTTCATCTATCGCCGTAATAATCTGAAACTCGTCTTTTCTATTTGTGCTCGATTTCACATAGGAAATATTACTCGGATTTAGGTTGGAATCATGTGAAATTTCAATTAAAAAGGAATTTGAAAAACGATCCATCGTGTTCATCTTCATCAACGATTGCTGGACAGACCGTTCATGAAACAGGCATAGACGATCCAAATCCAAAGGATATTGAGTAGTACTGGGGACTCTTTCATTTATGGTACTATCTGTAAAAATTTCAAACGGGAATTTATAATCCGGGTAAGGATAGAAGAACTTTAATATATGCAACTTCGATTCTGACATTAACTCTGTCAATTCAAATTTTGTAAAGGTCCGCTCATTCTCGTGGTTGACATATCCATTTAATCCAGAGAAATATTTGCCGTTATGATCCTCTTTGGCTCCTGCAAAGTATTTAAGGCCTAAGCGATTTTCAATGCTAAGCAGGATTCGACCATTTGCCGACAAGTTGTTGCGAAGATGCTCCATAAAAGTCTTATAGGGATTCTCATCCTCAAACATATAAGATGCATATTCCAATACACCATTAACGATAATATAATCAAACTTCCATTCGGAAGGGATCTTTTGGATATCACAGACAAAGATCTCCAAATTGTCAAGCCCTTTATGACGGTTGTAATTAATTTCAGCGCGTCTTCTTGATAATTCGATGGAAACGACTTTTTTGGCCCTTTGACACAGCAGCCCTGTGAGCGCCCCGCAGCCTGCTCCAACCTCAAGGATCGTGGATTGGCTTTCGAACGGGTACCAATTCAGGATGTTCTCTCTCCATGGAGATAAGTGATAGACAATCGGCCATCGACCGTCTTCATACCAGTCATATTCATTCCCGGCAATCGAGATTTGCAGCAGCTCTTCTTCAATGTCGCCGTCCGAATATACATGGTCTAAACGATTATCATAGAAATCGAGCCTCAATTGGGCCATTTCATTCACTCCGTTTCGTTTACAGCATTTGCTTCATATAGCTATCGCAAACCTCATTGCATTCCCCCACCATGATTACCTTTCCTCTGTCAAGCCAAACCGCCTTTGAACACAATTCACGGATCTGCTGAATGCTGTGGGAAACCATAATTACAGTCGTCCCGCCGCTCATTAATTCGCGCATCCGCTTGGAGCTTTTCTTTTGAAACTCCGTATCACCCACGGAAAGGATTTCATCGACAATAAGGATGTCCGGTTCCACCAGGGTAGCTATAGAAAAGGCAAGCCTCATAATCATTCCCGAGGAAAAGTTTCGAATTGGAACTTCCATAAACTCATGCAATTCCGCAAACTCGACAATATCATTGTATTTATCAAGCAGATATTGCTTGGAGTACCCCAGGATAGCGCCATTTAGAAAGATGTTTTCCCTTGCGGTCAAGTCCATGTCAAAGCCGGCCCCCAATTCAAGCATGGGAGCAATGCTGCCCTTGACTTGAACCATTCCTTGGGTCGGCATCAGAATACCGGATATTATTTTCAAGAGCGTACTCTTCCCCGCCCCATTTCGTCCTATAATCCCTACTACTTCGCCTTGATTTATCTTAAAGGAAACATCCTCTAAAGCGGTAAATTCTTTAAATTTTATTTTTCTTGTTAAAAATTTCACGACAAACTCTTTTAAGCTAAGGATGCGATCATTGGCCATTCGAAATTTCATCGTAACATGTGTGAGCTCAATCAATTAAGATCTTCTCCTTACAAGTAAAGAATGAATTTATTTTCTGCCTTTTTGAATATGAAATAGCCGAGCGAAATGGACAAGAGCGCAAACAGCGCGCAATAAAACCATGCTTTTGGATCAGGAACCCCACCTTCTAGAATAACAAAACGGGCAAAACGAATAAAGTGATACATAGGATTGAGCTTCATTACAATCATCATGTGCGCAGGCAAAATACTCTCGGGATAGAAAATCGGAGTCAAATAAGTCCAGATAGTTATAACAATGGTGTACAAGAATTGGGTATCCCGAAAAAACACCATTATGGTTGCCAAGAAGAAAGATATTCCGCATATAAATACAAAGAGGCAAATGAAATCAAACAACAAGGTTAAATGGGAAAAGCGAATCGTCATGCCCGATGAGATAATGACAAGATAAAGCGCAATTAATGAAAAGATAAAATTAACGCCTGTGGATAGCACTCTGGAAAAGGGATAAATATATTTGGGCATATACACCTTGTTTATTAAGGAAGCATTCTGAACTATGCAGGTCATGGCTTGCGAAGTCGCTTCTGACATGTAATTGAAGAACACAATTCCTATCAAAAGATAAACGGCATAATTAGGAATGTCGAATCGGAACAAGGTGGAGAAAACCAAGTATTGAACAACCATAATAAGCAATGGATTCAATAAACTCCACAACACGCCCAGAATTGATCTTCTATATTTTGTTTTGAAATCTCTTTTTACCAGCTGTGCAAGCAGGAAACTATATCTTCTATACAATAAAAATGGATGCATTCTTAATCTACCTTTCAAAGCATATTTCGGACTTCTATTTGAATAAGTACTTCTTCACTTCGATTAAGTTAACTTTAAATCTGCCTCCGCTAAACACAGCCGGAACATTCATTAACGAATAAGTAGCATTATCAATATAGATCTTGTGAGTCTTCTGTAGAAAATTAATCGGAAATTTAAATTTATAGACACTATTGTCGCTTTACGAAAGTAAAATAATAACGAAACTTAAGGGTAAAATGGTAAATAATGTTATACTTAATAAACGATCAAAATTACTTAGAAATCCTTGATAGATCGCCGCTATTGTTAGGGGTAAAAGTATGTACAATCTTTTAACTTTAATTAGGAAATAAACACGTGCTTTGTCGAATAATTTAAAATGGTATAGAAAAAGGATACTTATAATGAATATCCCAGTTGTAAAAGAGAGGAGAGGCAATCACTTGTTCCGTTGAATATCTCGCCATATCGATCCATCGACTGTAAACACCCCATACTTTACCGGTTCTTCAGTGATATAGTGATAAACGGTCTCATCACTTGCCCGAATTTCTCTATTCGGATCAAATCCGACAATTCGTATTACAACAGTTATCATAAAAATTACAATCTATTGAAGTCTTGAATAGATTTCTTTCTATCACTCACACCTCCAGATAAACAAGATGGTTGATGGTAGTCAAGCTATTCGACATAGTATCACATTATCGCCCAAACTCCTAGTATCTTTCATTTTTTATGTTTCAAAATAATTACCTTGTTTAGCCTGAATTACGAAAGTAGCAGTCTCTATAAAATGAAAAAAACCCAAATATTTGGTGTCTATCGGAACAACATTTACCCAAAGAGAAGAGCACCTTTAAGGTAAGGTCTACTACATGGATGCTTAAAATCAAAACGAAAATTTCACTGCGTGAGTCAACACATGTCGAGGGAAGCAAAGTCTACCTGGATAATCTCGAAAAATCGAACTCGTCGGAAATGCCAAAAGCTCTTTGGCGGGGAAGCTCGATTCGCCCTGTACCCGATCCATCGAATATTGCTGTATCTTTTGGTCTTATTGATGCTCGGTCGCGACTGGCTTTTCCACTTCCGTTGCCTCCAGTAAGGCGCTTTTCTTCGCTTATTCCTCGGTGGCCACTGTCCGCATCATATTAATCCAACTGGACAATCATAGTCCGACAATCTGAACTTGTGCCGAATCAGCTGGGATCTCATCCGCCTAGCCTGCCAATCTCTCATTCTGGATCTAGATCAGAAGATAGTGACCAACAGATCCAATCCTCATAAGCCTGACGAAAAGCTATCATCCCCTCCTCGTCTTCAAGGGGCAATCCTGGCATGTCTGAATGCGGTGCTGCGTACCGGGAATGCGCGGTGCACTCTTCACTGGAGCTACCGATTTCTTTGAGGAAACGCACACCCTATTTGAGGACTAACGTGTGCCCGGTTCGACAAAGGCTTTGGCGGAGAAGGCTTCTACAATTTATGAGAAAGCCGCGGCATCCGGTATGCTAGTAAGCTGAAATGGACCAAACGCTTTGCAGCGTAAATTGAGCGTTGCTGCTACTGGAAACGGTTTGTGGATGAAGGTTGGAACATCGAGGGCATCGCCCTGTGGTACCAAGTAGCCTCCTTGATCGACCTCACCAGGTCACGAAGACGCGTAAAGCTGAGGTCAGGCAGGAGGGAAAGGCCGTACCCGATTCTTGACACCGAATGGCAGTACGAGGCCATTTGTCAACAATCTAAATAATAAAGCAATCGGTGTGTGGCATTTTTTACAATCAGCGCTGTTGCATCGAGAATCAAAAATCGCATTCTACCACAATTCATATTATGTCCGAATAGACAAATCTCAAAAGTTTGACGTAATATGGAATAGTATGACTTGAATCCATATTGAACGCAAGAACTACATAAAAGGCAAGGAGAGTTGAACACGAAGATGAAAGGAATAATTTTAGCAGGTGGCAGCGGCACTCGCCTCTATCCGCTCACAATGGTCACGAGTAAACAATTGCTTCCCGTCTATGACAAGCCCATGATCTACTACCCCTTGTCCACTCTCATGCTGGCGGGAATCCGGGAAATCCTGATCATATCGACACCGGAGGATACGCCGCGGTTCGAGAATCTGTTGGGAGACGGCTCCCAGTTCGGAATCTCGCTTCAGTATACGGTTCAACCAAGTCCGGATGGCTTGGCCCAGGCCTTCATTCTAGGTGAGTCTTTCATCGGGAACGAATCGGTAGCGATGGTGCTGGGTGACAATATTTACTACGGCAACGGGATGACCCAGATTCTCAAACGGGCGGCTTCTAAAACGCGGGGGGCCACGGTTTTCGGCTATCATGTGCCGGACCCGGAGCGTTTTGGCGTGGTAGAGTTTGATGAAAGAGGCAAAGTCCTTAGCGTCGAGGAAAAGCCAAACGAACCGAAATCGAATTACGCGATTACCGGGCTTTATTTCTATGACAACCGCGTGGTGTCCATAGCCAAGGAAGTAAGATCTTCTCATCGAGGAGAACTCGAGATTACCTCGATCAACGAGGCTTATTTGAAGCTTGAAGAGTTGGAGGTCGAACTGTTGGGCCGGGGCTTTACCTGGCTGGATACGGGTACGCACGAAAGTCTCGTGGACGCCACCAATTTTGTCCGGACCATTGAGGATCACCAGGGCATCAAGATCTCCGCACCGGAGGAGATTGCCTATATCAACGGCTGGATTACGAAGGAACACCTTCTGGAATGCGGGCTGAAGCTGAGCAAAACCGGCTACGGCCAGTACCTGATCAAAGTAGCAACCGGTAAAATTGTCTACTGAACCCATACATAGAAAGAGTGAGTCAAAATGAAATTTACCGAGACGCATCTGAAGGGCGTTCTGGTGGTCGAGCCAACCGTGTTCGGCGATCACCGGGGATGGTTTATGGAAACGTACAGTGAGGCGAAATTCAAGGAATTGGGATTGGATTTGACGTTTGCTCAGGACAATCAATCGTATTCGGCCGTCAAGGGCACGCTGCGTGGCTTACATTTTCAGCTGAATCCTAAGGCGCAGAGCAAGCTGGTCCGCTGCACACGCGGCTCGATCTTCGACGTGGCAGTCGATATCCGTCAAGGCAGCCCGACTTACGGCCAGTGGTTTGGCATCGAACTGACGGCGGAAAACAAGAAGCAACTGCTGATTCCCAAGGGCTTTGCCCACGGCTTCATGACACTGACCGAGGACGTGGAAGTTCAGTACAAATGCGACGAGCTGTACGCGCCCGAGTGCGATGGCGGTATCCGTTGGAACGATCCCGGCATCGGCGTTGAGTGGCCGCTTCATGTCACCCCGGTGTTGTCAGCCAAGGACGAAGCCGCGCCGCTGCTGAAAGACGCAAAGCTGAATTTTGTGTATTAGTCCATGAAGGGCGCAAGCTGTCTGGAATGGATTTGACGCTCGCTTTTGAACCTGTCATACGCTGACCACCCGTTTAACGGGTGGTTTTTTATTGCCTAAAGGGGGCATTTCATTTTTTTCGATGATTGTCCAACTTTTTTTCTAAAAGTGCAACCTTCTTGCTCTTCCAGTTGTTTAATAGTTATTCCCGCATGTTTATAGATTGAACTATATGACTCTAATAAATATTTGATCAACCAAAGCTTACACGTTTTACTATTTCAATTTGAAAATTGTGGATTTCCCCTTGCTAGATTGCTATAATAAAATATGCCTTTTTCCAAGGAACGACAGAATTTTGCACGTTATTCCGAAAAAGGGAGTATTCTAGTCGGGAGAGGAGGTGAAATAGTGATGACTAACAATAACAGCTTGATAAAAACAAACAATCGCAAGGAAAGGAGTGCTGTTCTGTTGAAATCGTCTGTCAAGAAAAAAGTTTCTGGTCTGCTCGCAACATTGCTTATCCTGTCTGTGATGGTCCCGGCACTTGCTTTTGCCGCATCGATTAAAATCGATAGCTACGATTACAATGGTAATCTGAACGGATCTGTTTACGAGGATACTTATGTGGGGGGCAGTGTTTATGTAACCGTCTATGATTCCACTTACAAACACTGGAAAGTGACCACGGCTACATACGACGATACCTATAAGTCTGGCTATCGGTATATCTTTAACTTCACTGCCTTGGATGCCGTGTATAGCCCCGCTATCGTAAATTACGTTTACGGTGTCAATCCAGCCGTTTATGCGACAGTGTACAAGGCTCAATACCCAAGCGGAGTCTACATCCCCTCGACAGGTAGTGACGTGAGCATCGGTGCTGACGGGAAAGCCAATGCCGATCAATTGGCTGCTCTGCTGGCCAAGGATGAGAATGCCCGCGTGAAGTTCACCGGTGATTTCGTTCTTCTGCCGGCATGGGTGTTGTCGAAGGGCAAGCTGCTGACGGTAGAGAACGATCTCGGTACTTACATGCTGCCGCTGGCCAAGCTGGATGCTGAGGCTCTCGCCAAGAAAGTCGGAGTGGACTCCAAGGAGCTCTATATCCGCGTATCGGTTGCGAAGGTATCCGACGCAACGCTGGCTGACGTCACGAAAGCAACCTACGCCGAAGGCGCCAAGCTGCTTGGTAATGTCATTGACTTCAAGGTTCAGACCGAAGCTGCCGGCAAAGCCGCAGTGGACGTTGATTTTGGCAAAACCTACGTCAAACGTACGGTGAAGCTTGATTCTGCCCTCAGCAAAATCGATGCCAATGCTTCTACCGGCGTTCTGTATGATGCGGCAGGCAAATCCATCATCTTCGTTCCTTCTTCCTTTGCGGCTGCCGGTGACAAATCTGAAGTTACGATCTGGCGCGTAGGCAACTCCATCTATGCGGCTGTAGAAACCAACAAAACATTTACGGACATCAGCTCTCACTGGGCGAAAGCAGACATTCAAAGCCTGGCGAACAAGCTTGTTGTCGAAGGGTACAACAACCGCTTCCTGCCGCAGAACGACATCACCCGCGCTGAATTCACGGCGATTGTCGTCCGTGCTCTTGGCTTGACGACGACGGGGGCCAAATCGGCCGGCTTCAAAGATGTAGCCAGCTCGATGTGGTACGCCGATGTTGTCAATGCGGCAGCTGCTGCCGGACTGGTGAAAGGCAATGGCGACGGCACGTTCAATCCCAATGCCAAGATCACCCGCGAAGAAGTGGCGGCTCTGGTCCTCCGCGCTCTGGCCTACACCGGTAAGGACGTGACGGTCTCCGCTGCTGACAAAGCTACTGCTCTGAAGCCTTATACGGATGCTGTCAAAGTATCTGCTTGGGCCAAGGACGAAGTAGCTGCTGCCGTTAAGCTCGGCCTTGTCAAAGGATACACGGCTACCACGATCAAGGGACAGCTGAACGCTACCCGCGCTGAAGCAGTTACGCTGGTCAAACGTCTTCTGGATTCGGCCGGCTTTACGAATTAATTCCTGCTTGAAATGAACAACCCGTTCGGCAGCCGCAAGTTGCGGGCTGCATGAACGGGTTGTTTTTTTCGGATATTTCCCCGATTCCTTACGGATTCCCCTGAATCAACTGATCGATCCTGTTCTTCTCGTTCGCATCCTTGGCGATCAGCTTGTCGTACCAGGTGTGATCCGGATTCCCTTGTTTCAGCATAGCCGCCGCATAGTACCGGGCGACCTCCAGATCCTGCGCATCCGCCAAGCTCTCGTTCAAGTACGGCTGGAGCAATTGCGAAGCCTCTGCATATTCCCCTCTGCGGTAATGGATTTGGGCGACAGGCAGCGCGATTGCCTTGGTGATCTGTAAGGGATTGGCTATGGCGATGGCTTTGGGAATTTTGTTCTGCTGGGCGATTCGGTTCTGCGCTTCTTTATACAAATTTAAAGCTTGATCCCAATGAGTGTCGCCCATTTGATAGAGCAGTCCGATCGCCCTCTCATAGTAGACGGCATTCCAGGGATTTCGCCGCTGCATCTCTTCCGCGATCGCCAGCGCATCGGATTGCCGGCCGGTTTGCATGGCCCAGGTGAACCGGTACTCATAGGGTTCGATGAGATTCGGCTCCTTACGGTCCAGCTTCTTCAGGATGGCTTCCCCCTGCTCCGCATACTTCGCATCCTTGGACTGGGAGAACGCCTGGTTATACAAATCGACTTCCAGCAGTTGATAATCGATATTGGATTTCTGATAGCTTCTGGCTTGATCCAGCAGCTTGATCATCTGGTCCAGATTCACTTGGCCGCTGGACAACTCTGCAAGGGCGGCCATGCCTCGGTTGCTGCCCAAGGTTGCCTGGAAGGAAACCACGATCATGACGAGAGACAGCAAGCCAAGAGCGCCTGGATACCCCCATCGATACCGATTGAGGAAGTTTTGGGGAACGGGGGCCTTCTCTTCTTCTGCAAGCCGGGACGTTCCGAACATGCCTCCCAGGCACAGATAGAACAGGGCGCCCATGAAGGCGTAGCTCATATCGAAATCAATAAAGCTGTGTGCGAGCAAGCCGAATGCGATGATGAGAAACACCAGGGAAACCGGATTTTCCTGCCTGCTCTTGATAAAACTGCGAATATGCAGGAAGAAGATGATTCCAATGAAGAGAAACGTCAGCAGCAGCCCGACGAGCCCGACATCTATCAGGACCTGGAAGAGGAAGTTATGCGCTTGCCGGCTCGTGTAGGGATAGCTCTGGTACATGTGATAGAGATTGGTCCATCCCCCGCTGCCCGTTCCGAAGAACAGGTGGTCCTTGGCGATTTTCCAGGAGTCGAAGTAGAAGTATCCTCTCTCGCGGACGCTGTGCTGGTTGAAATTGATGTTCGCGAACCGTTGCTGCAGGTCTTGGGGAAGGATATGGCCGAGCGGCGTACCGATCAGGAGAACAAGCAGGAGTCCGCCGGCGATCACGACTGCAATCGGAAACCACAGGTTGGAATAGCGGAGTTTGGCAACCGCAGTTCTCTGTTCAAAGAACTTCTCCGCGCCATATCGGATGAACAATGCGGCCAATGCGGTTAAGAGGGATACGCCGATCAGAATCGCCAGTGTTTTCAGCATCAGGCCGCTATCATATTTCTGCAGCAGCTTGATTCCGTTATTGGTTGATACGGAGGAAATCAGCAAGGCCGCCAGGCCGGAGACGAAAAGCTGGGCGGTCATGATCAGTTGAGTCTTAACTCTCACAAAAGGCAGCAGGACGAAAAAGAGAACCGGAAGCAGCACCCAACCGCCGCGGGACAACGTGAGCAGCAGGGAGACGAGAGCCGGGACCAGAAAAAAAGCATGAACGAGCGTCAGCCAACGTTTGGAGGAGGTAGCGGACAGATACAGCATGGCGAGCAGCAAGGCCACCAGAAAACCGGCGTATGTATTCGCATAAGTGAAAACCGAGCTTAAACGGGTTCCTGTCCCGTCGATGATGACAAAGCCCTTGTTCGGGTACATCCCAAGCCATACCATAAATCCGAACACAATCACCGCGTACCCGGAAGCCATCATGCTGCCCGCGAGCAGGGCGATGCCCTTCTTATACCGAACAAGCACCGTTCCGAATAAGAAGAAGGAGACGAGCATCAGCTGCACATAGAAACCTTGAAGAGAAGAATAAACGGATACCCCGCGGAATATCCCGATAAAATAAAATAGCGGAATCAGCCATACCAATAGAAGCAGATAGTCTGTCTTTTGCCGGATGGTAAAGAAAAAATAGTAGAAGCAGGAAAGGATGAGCAAGGCGATGAAGGTAAAGGTCAATGCGGTGTTGATCGGATCCTGAAATTTTATGCCGATGGAATAGTTGAACTCGTTGTGGCTGGATTGAAACAGGCCTTTCGAGAACGGGGCGATCAATAGAAAACCTACGGTAAAAGCCATGATCGCCCAATACAACAAGGAATGGTGAACCTGCTCCCGCGAAACCGCTTGGGAAGCTTTCTTTTTCGCGCTGCTCATGGATAAACTCCTTTTATTTCTATTTTGTACGCCTCTTGGAGAAGGGTCTTCTGATATTCTATGTCACAATATGACATTAATCAATAAACCCGCGAAAAATGTTTTCCACTTTAACGGAATCGTGTACAATGGAATTGTATTTATTAGTATTAGGGATGAATGGAGTTGAATCTATGGACGAGCAAATCCTTAATCGAATCCTTGAGGAACTCAAGGCGATAAACACACGAATGGGCAGTCTTGAATCCGGACAAGCCGAGCTCCAACTGATCACCAGAGCGATCCGCGACCGTCAGGATGAAACGGATGCGAAGTTGGAAGCCCTGGCGATGGATATCCATCGGTTGAATGGAACAGTGGAATCGATCCAAGCCGATGTCTCTGAGCTGAAGAAAGGACAGCAGCGGCAAGACAAGGTGCTCGAATCCCTCGCAGTGCGTTCATTGGAGCAGGAGACCGATATTCGCCGTTTGAAAACCAATTGATTGATCCATTATATAACAAAGACGGACTCCTCAAGGAGCCCGTCTTTTCTGTTATCTCAAGAATTTCAATAAAAGAGCTATGGCCTGTGTCCTTTGTTCGGTCCTTTGCCGGGGAATGTGCCATTCGTTGAACCGCCGCCCGGGAAATCGCCCCTTTCCTTTGCGGGTACGCCGTCTGCGCCGTGGCCAAGGCCCGGGAAGCTGCCGCTGCCGCTGACAAGCGTTTCGAATTTAATCGCGGTATGGCTCAGCAACTCAGGTTTCTCATAAGTAAGTTTACGCATCGTTTTTCACCCCCCTTCGGTTCATTAACAACGGTTCGAAATAATGAATGAAAGCCGCAAAGCGATGCCTTGACACATCAAACTCGAACCATTGGTATTGCAGAAACCGGACGTATTGCATAAAGGATCTCTTTTGCTTGCGTCGTATAGCGTCATAGCTCCACCACTCGCCTCTTCTATGCGGGAGAGGAAGAGGCTTTAAGCGCTCGAGGAAAGGGAACTGCCGATAAATAATAGACAGTGTGCTGGATATGCGCTTATAGGTTTGATGAGATGCGGCATCTCGGAGAAGCCTGTCATAATCGATTCTATCGCTGCAAACGTGAAGCAATTGAACGATATCGATCAGATACTTCAAGGAGTTAAGAGCATGCTTCCAGCCGTGCAGGCAAATCATATAGAAGGTATGGTAATCCGAAAGCTCCATCACTTTGCTGTATGGAGCCAAGGGAACGGCATCCTGCCAAAGCGTCTCTACGCTGAAGTTCGACGTTCCGTCCATCAGCAGACCCCAATGCAGCTCAACGGTCAAAGGGGGGAGAGAGCCCGTCAGCGGCTTGGAGAAGCCGCGATGAAAGTGGGCACGGATATGCCTTGCTTCGCATGCAAATCCCAGCGAGCGAATACAGGCTTCAGCTCGGCCCAAGTCTGTTGGTTGGACAAGCAGATCAATATCCGACGTCCCCCTGGCGCCAAGATGCCCGAAGTATTTAGTGGCGAAAGTCACGCCTTTCATCGGTATGACGGTGATGCCGGCAGCATCGAAAGCTTTGAATATCCGCTCATTCTCATATTGAATATACACGTTCAGCGCTAACGTCTCGTCAAATTTTGTTTTCAGGCGGTTTTGAAATGAAAGGGGTGTGCTTGCGAGCTTTCCTTGCTGTTTAAGGAGCTGATAAAGCTGAGGAGCGATATGGAAATGTTCGATATCGTCAAGAGCGGCGTCGAATAAACGCGGTTCTGCAGGAAATGGAATCCTCGAATCGTAGATAGCTTGCAGCAGCTTCCATATCATCCGTACCCTCTCCTGTCCTCTATTTTTTGCCGGCGTTTCAGATTGCGGTACGCGCCGGACCGAGCTGCCAGCTCATCGTGCGTCCCCATTTGTACGATCGACCCTCGATCCATGACGACGATAAGATCAGCGTGCTGGATCGTTGAAAGCCGATGTGCGATGATAATCGTCGTGCGCTCTGCCATCAACCGCTCCAGCGACTGCTTCACAAGAAACTCCGTCTCACTGTCAAGAGCCGATGTAGCTTCATCCAGCAGCAAGATTGGCGCATCCTTTAAGATGGCCCGCGCGATTGCTATACGCTGCCTCTGTCCCCCCGACAGCGTAATGCCTCTTTCGCCGATATGAGTTTCATAGCGGTTCGGCAGCGACATGATGTAATCATGAATATTCGCATGTATCGCGGCTTGTTCGATCTCCTGAACGGATGCATCAGGACGGGCAATCAGCAAATTATCGCGAATCGTTCCTGAGAACAGGAACGTTTCCTGCGCTACGAGAGCGATAGAGCTTCTAAGCTGTGATAGAGCCATTTTCTCGATGGGTACGCCATTGATGTGAATCGAACCGGATTGCGGTCGATAGAACCCTTGGAGCAAATGAAAGAGGGTAGACTTCCCCGCCCCGCTGGCTCCGACGATCGCGATGGTCTGACCAGCCGGAATGCTCAAGCTGAGCCGTTCAATAAGGGGAGAGCGATCATCGTAGCTGAAGCTGATTTCCCGGAATTCGATTGATTTTTCATCGCTAACATCAATGGCAGCTGGCGGATCAAGATCCTCTGTCGGTTCATGAAACACCTTTGCGATACGGTCTACTGCCGAAGACGATTCCTGAACGCCGATCCACAATCCCGCCAAGCCGGTCAACGGGTAAAGCAGATGCCCGGAAAGATTGACGAAAGCGAGCAGAGAGCCTATCGTAATCACTTGATGTGAGACGAAGTACGCTCCCAGGCAAAGACTAACCAAAAAAATAAAGGATCCTGCCGCTTGGCTGCCGGCGCTAATCCAGCCCTGCAGGATGACATACTTCTCTTGCAGCGAATAGAGCTCTTCGTTTTTGTCCGCGTATTTGCGATGCCATAGAGCCTGCACCGAAAAGGAACGAATGACGGATAGCCCCTGTAGCATTTCTGTCAGCAGGCTGTTCATGTTCCCGTAAAGATCCTGGATCATTCTGGTCCTGCGCCGCAAAATAATACCAAGCAAAGCGCCTGCCCCCATGGCAAAAGGCACGATCAGCAAGCCCATTACCGCCATTAACCAATGAATCTGCAACATATATACAAATACTGCAGTAAACACAAGAGGAAGACGAACCCATTGCATGAGATTGCTTCCGATCATGCCGTTTATGCTGTGAATATCCTGATTAAAGTGGGTCATCAATTCGCCGGAATGAAGCTGGTTCGCACGACCGGCCGGCAAAAGCATAATATGTTTCAGCAGCTGTTCCGAAAGCTCCTTCTTTACCCCGTTCGAAGCCGTGAATGCTAATCTTCGATTTGCAAAATCGGATAGGATCGTCAGCATGCTCAGCCCCACGCCCAATGGGACAAGCCAATAAAGCTTCTCGAATTGCTGCTGCACAGCTGCATCGGTAATCTGTCCGAGAAACCAAGCAAAGGCGAGCGTCTGCGCAATATCAGTCAATACAAGGATGAACAGTCCGACGTACGCTTTTCGCTGCCTTCTCATGTAAGGAGCAAGCAGCACGTAGGCATTCCGAATTGCGCCGATTGACAGATAGGATTTGAGCAGTCCCTTCATACCGATGATCCTCTCATCGAATGCTTGTTTTTGCGGGAAATGTACCGATTCAATCCTTTTGATAAAAACGGCAATGTGACGATAGCCTTCGTCCAAATGGAGACAAAGAGATCGGACATGAGCATGTCTTTACCTTCTTTTCGAATGCTATCTAATACACCAAGCATTTGTTCAATGCGAATCAGCTTGTCATAGCCCACATTTGTATCGCCTCTGCAACAATATAGGCATTCCTCATCCCGATGAATAACGGAAAGAAAACGATGAGCGATTAAATGCCCCGTATCGGAGCGAAACAGGATGATATCGCCCTTGCTGAAGCTGTTTAGCTCAGCCGGACGAAATCGGCAAATATCCCCTTCGCGGATAAAAGGAAACATGCTGCTGCCTTCGGCAGCAATCTCCATACTGCCATTCGTGCGGATAACTCGTTTCATGAGGAGGAACAAGTTTTCATCAATCTGCTGCTTCAATAAGCTCACACTCCAGTAAATCGTCCAGAAATTCGGAGATGTCTTGCTCAACGGATGAATCCGTTCCTTCGTAGTGCTCGTGGACCGCAGCGGATAAGGAGTCGATGGAGTGAGCCGCACTCAGCAGTGACCAGCAAAACCCACCGACCGGACTAATTTTGGTAATCGTAAGGCCAGCAGGATTAAGAATCATGATTTCGTCATCAAGGACAAGCGTTTCGCAGGTTTGCTTTCTTACGTATCGGTTCATTACGAGATCAACTCCCAGAATTCAGGATCCTTGCAAAAATGAAGGTCATAGAGGGGAACGAGATCAGCCGCTTCCTTTAGCAAATGAATAATCGCCCTCGACTCCTCGGTAGAAGGATTCCAGTAAAACACCTTGTCCAGCAGCTGCAGCAATCCTTCCGACTTCGTCAGACGGGTGCGGCGGTGCTGCTTCGCCTGATACAGCATATGAATACCCGCTAACGGCCAAGGCACGGGCTCTCGAGCCGCCGCAGATTGAAGCTCGCTTCGGAAAGGTGAGTGGAAGACGGAAACGCCGTCTGGGCGTATGCGCATGATCGCTGCTTCGTCGGCAATAATTCCCCTCGGCTGAGACAAAGCCGCTGCCGTCGATTTGCCTGCGCCGGAGTGGCCTGCAAACATGTGGGCATTTCCATTATCAGCAATACAAGAGGAATGAATGAGGAGCCCCCATCGATCATGCAGGATCAAGAGGCTGTAAAAATGAATAAAGGCATGCTTCAATGCCAGCGAGTCATGGACATCAATCTTAACCGATCGATAGTTGTCTTCCGCCTCAATGACATAATCCGTTCTCATGAAACGAAAGCCCCCAAAAATGGCTTGTTTCACAATGTGATAATCCGTGAATGGATCTCCGTAACCAACAGTAAGCTGTATCTCTACTGTTGGTTCACAATGAAAGCTCATTAAGACGGTGGGAAACGTACGGTGGAAAAGCATCTTGGCGTTCGCCGTTTCAAAGAAAATACGAAGAATATGCTCACCGATAATAAGGTCTTGACTCTCCATAGCTCGTCCCCCCATCTAAAATCGTTGACGTTGTTCTTAATAAAGAACGAATGGAGTAAAAAAATAGAATCTCATTTAACTTTAGTGGTCAAAAAAGAATCATATACACAAGTTTTTATTGTTGTATCGGCATATTTATGATGTATGTCTTTTAAATGTAGTGTACTTTATAAAGAACAAACTGTCAATCCAATCTCCTTTTAGCGAAAAAAGAAGCCTTCCACAAGTTCGCAGAACTCATGAGAGGCTTCCTTCAAATATCCATGTAAAAGTATGCGACGCTTCCACGTCTGTATCCAGTAGTTCCATTATCGGGTATAATTATTTGTAAGTAAAGTTCGCAAAGGTTCGCAGGAATCAAACGACTCAGAATCCTACTTAAAAAGGAGTGGTACTCCATGTCAATGGTTCGCAAACTCCATCCTCATATAGCAAAGGACTTAAGGGAGTTTTTATCTGAAAACAATATTTCCACCAAAAAGCTGGTCATCGATCTCGAGGCAGAAACCTTTGAGGACTTTGATGATTACTCAGTCGATGACATTTTAAGTGTCGCTGGAATTCTGAAGCCCGGGGAAGCGCAAGAATTATTAGACCACATTCAGGAGTCACGGGAGGGCTGGGGGAAGTGACCCACAACCACTCCGAATATTTATTCGATTCGAATATCGTAATCGCCATTCTGGACAACGATCATGCCGCTGTTAACTTAGTGCGACAAGCCCAAGAAGAAAAACGGCGAATATTCTTTTCGACGATTACGGAATGTAAAGTACTGAGCTGTCGCAAGAAAAGCAGCCTCTATACAAAGCGAGCAAAGAAGCCAGGGGCGGAAAATAAAAACTCCTGATGCCCTCATTATTGCAACTGCTTTTACATCTGATTTAATACTGGTCTCCCGGGATTCAGACATGAACTTTGTTACGAATGAATATGGGATGACTTTGTTGAAAATATAGGACGCGGCCGCGAATAGGTCTGTGACGAAGAATTGCTCAATCCCGAAATGGCTGCGCGATGCAGGCGACGCGGCGGGTCTGAACTATTCTCTGCTTCTGCAGAACGCGCTTAAGGAAGCGCTCGGCCTCCAGGAACAGCGGTAAGTAGTGCTAGGGACAGTCCCGTGGAAGCCGGGACCGGCGATCTTTTCGCCGCTCCGCTCAAGCTGCGCAGCCGATCATATGTAACGCCGTTTGACATAGATTGTGCTTTGAAAACAGAAAAAGACCGCCAGCCGAAGCTAGCGGCAGAAATTGATTAATGAAACATCGTTGTCCGAAGGATAATTACCAACAGAACGAACAGGACCAGAACGAAGGCAGTAGTGCTTCCAAATCCCCCACCCGCTGCGTACATTTATTATCGCTCCTCTCTGTAAAAGATAATATATGATATGCCAGCTCAGGTTATTACTGTTGGATGTTTAATAGAGTGCAACAATCCATTTTTAAGCAAAAAGACCCCACCCGCCGAATAGGCAAGGTGAGGTCTTTTGAATGTGACAGTTCGACAAGGATCGGCTAATCGAAACTCATCGGCAATTAATTACATCATGCCGCCCATGCCACCCATGCCGCCCATGTCGGGCATTGCGGGTTTGTCCTTCTCCGGCTTGTCGGCGATGACGGCTTCGGTCGTCAGGAACATGGCGGCGACGGAAGCGGCGTTCTGCAGAGCGGAACGCGTTACCTTGGTCGGGTCGACGATACCGGCTGCGAACATGTCGACCCATTCGTCAGTGGCGGCGTTGTAGCCGATGCCGGCGGATTCCTTCTTCAGGCGTTCGACGATGACGGAGCCTTCCTGGCCGGCGTTCGTGGCGATGATGCGAACCGGTTCTTCCAGGGCGCGGAGAACGATGTTGACACCGGTCTTCTCGTCGCCGTGGGCTTCAACCGCCGCAACGGCGCTGTAAACGTTGACGAGTGCGGTGCCGCCGCCGGAGACGATGCCTTCCTCAACTGCAGCGCGGGTGGAGTTCAGGGCGTCTTCGATGCGCAGCTTGCGCTCCTTGAGCTCGGTTTCGGTGGCTGCGCCGACCTTGATGACGGCTACGCCGCCGGCGAGCTTGGCGAGGCGTTCTTGCAGTTTTTCCTTATCGAACTCGGAAGTGGTTTCTTCCAGCTGGGCTTTGATCTGGGAGATGCGCGCTCCGATGTCCTTCTTGTCGCCGTTGCCGTCGACGATAATCGTGTTTTCCTTGGTGACGCGGATTTGGCGGGCACGGCCCAGTTGGTCGATGGTGGTGCTCTTCAGGTCCAAACCGAGCTCTTCGGTGATCACTTGACCGCCGGTCAGAGCGGCGATATCCTGCAGCATGGCCTTGCGGCGGTCGCCGAAGCCGGGAGCCTTGACGGCTACGCAGGTGAACGTTCCGCGCAGCTTGTTGACGATCAGCGTAGCCTGGGCTTCGCCTTCCACGTCTTCCGCGATGATCAGCAGCGGGCGGCCTTGTTGAACGACCTTTTCCAGAACCGGCAGGATCTCTTGGATGTTGGAGAGCTTCTTGTCGGTGATCAGGATGAACGGATCGTCGAGCACGGCTTCCATCTTGTCCGTATCGGTGATCATGTACGGGGAAACATAGCCGCGGTCGAACTGCATCCCTTCGACGACTTCCAGCTCGGTGGTGAAGCCCTTGGATTCTTCAACGGTTACGACGCCGTCGTTGCCGACCTTCTCCATGGCTTCGGCGATCAGCTGGCCGAGCTCTTCGTCGGCAGCGGAGATCGCGGCAACCTGGGCGATCGATTTCTTGCCTTCGATCGGCTTGGCGATGCGGGCGAGCTCTTCGACAGCCTTCTTGACGGCCTTCTCGATGCCGCGGCGGATGACCATCGGGTTGGCGCCGGCGGTAACGTTCTTCAGGCCTTCGCGAATCATCGCCTGGGCGAGGACGGTAGCGGTCGTCGTGCCGTCGCCGGCTACGTCGTTCGTCTTCGTGGCGACTTCCTTGACGAGCTGTGCGCCCATGTTCTCGAACGCATCTTCCAGTTCGATTTCCTTGGCGATGGTTACGCCGTCATTGGTGATCAGCGGGCTGCCGAATTTCTTCTCAAGAACAACGTTGCGGCCCTTCGGACCGAGGGTTACCTTAACTGCGTTAGCCAGAGCGTCGACTCCGCGCAGCATGCCGCGGCGCGCGTCTTCGCCGAATTGAATGTCTTTAGCCATGACGAGTGAATACCTCCCGTATTTAATCAATTTATACTGCGGCGTCCAAGCGCCGGTTCAAGCAGCTCTTGTGTACGGTTAAGCCAGAATGGCAAGAATATCGCTTTCGCGCATGATCAGCAGTTCGCGGCCTTCGTACTTTACTTCGGTTCCTGCATATTTCGAGAAGATGACGCGATCGCCTTCCTTCACTTCCAGCGCGATCCGCTCGCCATCCTTGAGGGTTCCGCTGCCGACGGCGACGACTTTGCCTTCCTGCGGCTTCTCTTTCGCCGTATCAGGCAGTACGATTCCGCTCTTCGTCGTTTCCTCCTTCGCCACAGCCTCGATAATTACGCGATCGCCCAAGGGTTTGATCATGGAAAAACGGCCTCCTTTGTAATATGTAGCAGTTTGGCGTCTTTAGCACTCGATCGTCGTCAGTGCTAACAACACTATCTATAATACGGGTTTTAGCTGGGCATTGCAAGTATTTGGACAGCAAAAAATCTCCCGGTCCACAAAAATGATCCCGGGGTCCTCCCCGCGCAAGGCGCCGCACGTATAAAGCTCCCTTCAGAAGTATTCATTGAAGGGAGCCGTGTTATCCGAAAGAATGCTTAGGGCGTGGGGAAGAATGTTCAGGATGGCGGCCAGGCTCTCATGGACTCCTCGCGGGTCCCCGGGCAGGTTGATGATCAGGCACGTTCCGCGCACTCCGGCAATGGAGCGCGACAGCATGGCGTGCGGATTGCGCGGCATCGCCGCGTGGCGGATGGCTTCGGGAATTCCCGGCACCAGGCGGTCCACCACCTCGTGCGTTGCCTCCGGCGTGACATCCCGGGCGGCCATGCCGATTCCTCCGGTGGTCAAGATCAGATGGGCGCTGTAATAATCCGACAGTTCGATCAGGGAAGCGATAATTTCATTCTTCTCATCCGGCACCACGCGATGCTCGACGATCTCTCCGCCGAGTTCTTCTTCCACCATCTCGCGGATGACCTGGGCGCTGGTATCCTCGCGTTCTCCCCGCGCCCCTTTGTCGCTGGCCGTCAAGATGCCAACCTTCCAGCGCATGGGACTCTCCTCGCTTTCTATGTAGGAAGCTTCGTATTCAATGATTCGACGGATGGCGGGAGCCGCAGATGACGGTCCGACTCTCCGTGACCAGAAAGCTTATGCGGACGTCATGTTCCTCGGCCGGCACCTCGGGCAGCAGCTGCGCCTCGAATGCGGCGGCCAGCGTAAGGGCTTCCTGCGCAACGGCGGACAGGAAGCGATCGTAATAGCCGCCGCCATAGCCGAGCCGGCCGCCTTGCGAGTCGAACGCCACTCCCGGCACGAGAATGAACGGCGCCTTCCTCGCCGCGTCGTCCGGCACGAGCGGGCACTCCGGCTTCGGCTCGCGGATTCCCCACGTGCCCGGCCGGACGTCCTCCCCGCTCCGGACGATCCGCCACTCCAGCCGCCGCGGATTGCGCAAGGAGCGGGGAGCCGCTATGGGAATCGCCAGCCGCCACAGCCATTCGACGACCGGTAGAATGTCCGGCTCCGTCCCGAAGGGAAAATAAACAAGTCCGGGAAACGCGAGATCGCTCGCGGCGGGAAGCCGGGCGGCGATTTCCGCCGCGAGCCGCCTGCATAAGGCTTCCTCCCGGTCGCGGCGCTCCCGAAGGGGGATCGCCGCGCGCAGGCGGAGCATCTCCTCGCGCATGGTCTGCTTGCGGGCTGCCGTGTCCATCTCTCTCCTGCCTTCCGAGCGGACTTGTCGCGTGCCGCAATCAAGTCCGTTCCTCTTCCTGTGATAACCTCCTTATTGTAACATAGCGTCAAAGGAAGCAAAAGCGCGGACCGGGCGGCATTTTCCCGGGAATTCGCGATTTTCCGCGGGTGAAGGCTGTGTTTGGCGAAGAATGGCGGAACTGTCCGATCCGCGCGGATATGCGCGAACATGGATGTTTTCTGGAATTTTGCAGAGAGCGGCTTCTGCTTTGTCCGCGTTTCAGGTAAACTAGAGGAAGTGAGATTCGATTAATTCTATTTACCTGGAGGAAACGGTCTATTATGCTTTTGCAGGCGGTTAACATCAACAAGAGCTACGGGGTGCGCCCCGTGCTCTCCAATATAACAATGCTCGTCAACGAGCGCGAGAAGATCGGCCTCGTCGGCGTGAACGGCGCGGGAAAATCGACCTTTTTGCAGATTATTGCCGGGGAAATGTCCTACGACAGCGGGGAGATCTACAAGTCGAAGGAGACGACAATCGGCTATCTGGCCCAGAACAGCGGCCTGAACTCCGCCGGCACCATCCGCGAGGAGATGCTGGACGTGTTCTCGTCCCTTCTCGCGGTGGAACGCCAGCTGCGCGAGCTGGAAGCGGAGATGGCGGACCCGGCTCTCTCCCACGACAGCAAGCGTTACGAGGACATCCTGAACCGCTATGCTACACGGCAGGAATGGTTCGGGGAAAAGGGCGGCTACGGGATCGAGGCGAAAATACGAGGAATTTTGAGCGGCATGGGCTTTGGCGATTTCCCCCAGGACACGTTGATCGACACCTTGAGCGGCGGGCAGAAGACCCGGCTGGCGCTCGCCAAGATGCTGCTCAGGGAGCCCGATCTGCTCCTGCTCGACGAACCGACGAACCATCTCGACATCGAGACGCTGACCTGGCTGGAGGAATACCTGCGCGGCTATCCCGGCGCCATCGTCGTCGTTTCTCATGACCGCTATTTTCTCGATGCTCTGGTGGGCACCGTCTATGAAATCGAGCGGCACACCTCCAAGCGGTATACCGGCAATTATTCGCGCTACATCGAGATCAAGGCGGCCGAGTACGAGGCGCAGATGAAGCTGTACGAGAAACAGCAGGACGAGATCACGCGGATGGAGGATTTTATCCAGAAGAACATCGTCCGGGCCTCCACCACGAAGCGGGCGCAGAGTCGCCGCAAGGCACTGGACAAGCTGGAGCGGGTGGATAAGCCGCTCGGCGATCTGAAGCGGGCGTCGTTCTCGTTCGAGGTCGAGGTGATGTCGGGCAAGGACGTGCTGCGGGCGGAAAGGCTCGCCGTGGCGTTTGAGGGCTCTTCTCCTCTTTTTCGCAATGTGAGCTTTCATCTGTCGCGCGGGGAGACGGTTGCGCTGATCGGGCCGAACGGGATCGGCAAATCGACCCTGCTCAATGTGCTGACGGGCGCTCGGCAGGCGGAAGCGGGCGTCTATGAATGGGGTACGAATGTGCGCATCGGCTTCTACGATCAGGAGCAGAAGAATCTGAATCCGCGCCTCACGGTGCTGGAGGAGCTGTGGAACGCTTATCCGCACCTGGAGGAGGCGCGCATCCGCACGGTGCTTGGCAACTTCCTGTTCAGCGGCGAGGATGTGTTCAAGAAGGTGGCGGGCTTAAGCGGCGGCGAGAAGGCGCGGCTCTCTCTGGCCAAGCTGATGCTGCAGAATGCGAACGTGCTCGTCCTCGACGAACCGACGAACCATCTCGACCTGTACAGCAAGGAAGTGCTGGAAGCCTCGCTGATGGATTACGAGGGGACGCTGCTGTTCATCTCCCATGACCGCTATTTTCTCAACAAGATGGCGGAGCGGATTCTGGAGCTGTCTCCGGATGGCGTGGAGAACTTCCTGGGCAACTACGACGACTATCTGGAAAAGAAAAAGGAGCAGGCGGAGATCGAAGACGAGCTCGCCGCCGGCGCGAAAGGCGCGGCCAAGTATACGCCTGGCGGCTTCGGCAGAGGGCAGCGCGGGGCGGCCGCGGGAGCGGCAGGCGGCGCAGCGGCAAGCGGCGCAGCGGCAAGCGGCGCAGCGGCAGGCGGCGCAGCGGCGGGCGGCGCAGCGGCGGGCGGCGCAGCGGCAGGCGGCGCAGCGGCAGGCGGCGCAGCGGCAGGCGGCGCGGCGGCAAGCGGCGCGGCGGGCGGCGGCGCAGCGGCAGGCGGCGCAGCGGCA
>Ga0255334_1000488_pt1 | contig 30623 bp, 30 predicted proteins | sample EtOH5_35cm_T3_12_FD_202080 | JGI IMG/M metagenome (GOLD analysis project Ga0255334, IMG submission 202080) | Sandy soil microbial communities from University of British Columbia, Vancouver, Canada - EtOH5_35cm_T3_129 | ecosystem: Engineered > Artificial ecosystem > Sand microcosm > Unclassified ... | reverse complement strand
AGGGAGTCATCCTCCAATTCTTATAAGTTTTGGTTGCACTTAACTTATTAGAGATTTGGGGAGGTACTCCTTTTTTCGTGTCTTGAAACCCTTGATACATAAGGGCTTGGAATTATGAAATTAACTCAACTAAGATTTAATAGGGAAAACATCGGCAATATCGCGGCAATGGCTGTGGTAGAACAGTGGGATATTCGGGGCTTGCGACTTTGCCGATTAAGGCTTCCCAAGCCCCGACAGGCAATCATGAGCAACAGCGCCGCCATCATTTGTCCCTCACAAACACGCGCTGGACGACGTACATCGGCACAGCCTTTTTGCCGGTCTTGTTGCCCTCGTACTTCGCCCAGCCGCCTATCTGGTTGATGATGCCCTCAATCTCATAGGAGTCAGCTTTCTTGATGGACTCGCTGGACTTCCCGAAGCATTCGCACCAAATCTCCATGATGCAGACCTGACTCCGGCGCACCGTGCCTTTTGCCCTTGTGGGGTCGTCGGTGAAGCGGATGTATTCGAGCCTGCGGTAAATATCCATCGTGTCCCAGTTGTCCGGGAGCAAGGCTTCAAGGTACTCAGACACCAAGCCTTCGCGGTCGTCGTTCTCCATAGCTTCGCGTTGTTCGGCGAATGCCGCTAACGCGATGTCGCCTTTTAAGAACAATTCCTCGCCCTCAGAGTAACTGACAAGGGCTTCCGCCCAAATCTGGTCAATCTCCGTGATCTCCCAAGCGCGGTACTTGCCGCCACCTGAGACCCGAACAGGCCAGAAACGGCGGTTGCCGGTGATGTCCCGAAGGAATCCGCCGTCCGAGTTGGTCGTGCCGACGATAATGCATTGGCGCGGGTGGCTTTCCACGGCTCTGCCGTAAGAGGGACGGTATTTGTCGTCGGTTCGGGTGATGAACGACTTCACCGTCTCCACATCCATTTTCTTAATGCCCGCCAACTCGCCGAGTTCAAGAATCCAGTAGCTTGCAGCTTCTCCGGCGCGGTCTTATCCTTCATATCCGAAATGGAGAGACTGTCGGAGTACCATTTGCCGCCGAGCCGTGAGAAGAGGGTAGACTTGCCGATGCCCTGTTTGCCGTTCAGAACGAGAATAGAGTCATGTTTCGCTCCGGGGTTTAAGATTCGGGCGACCGCCGCCACAAGCGTCTTGCGGGTGACGGCTCTGGTGTAGGGCGAGTCCTCGGCGCCGAGGTAGTCGATGAGCAGCGTATCCATTCGGGCAATCCTGTCCCACGGCGGCAGGCTATTCAGGTACTCCCGTATAGGATGATAGGCACGGTCATCGGAAACCTTGGTAAGAGCCAGTTCTTAGTTGCGAGCCGAGAATGTGCCGTAGCGTTTATCCACATACGCTACAAGCTGGGCGGTATCGGCATCACGCCAAGGCGGATGCGGCCGCTCCCACGGGAGGTTCTCGCCGTATAACTGGTTCGCCAGTTTGTTGTGGCGGATGCCTCCGATGGCGTCGTCGTTATTAAGGATCAGGAGCAGATTACCGAGCGTGTTGCAGAGGACGCCGCTTTTCTCCCTTTGGAGCCGCGACATCCAGTCCTCACCCTCGGCAAACTCCGTCTCGGCGGTGGCGATGCGCTCCTTGGCGATCAGGGTGTTGACCTTTTCGTCTTTGAGGGCAAACTCGCTCATCACCTTGAAGCCCGCCTTGTCGTCAAGGTCGATAAACTTATGGATGCGGACAAGGTCAAAGGCGTTCAGCAGCTTGCCGCAGGCGGGGTCGGTGGCATGATGGGAGTAAGCCCATTTGCCTTCATACAGCACAACGCCCGCACTTGAGTCGGCGGGGATATAATCGTAACGCCCTGTCATCGCAGAAGGCTCGTAAATGTCGGGCAGGAATGCCGCGATTGCGTCCTCTATCGAGTAGGAACGGCAGAACGCACCGACCACGCCTTCTTTTCCGAGCGGGTTTTGCTGCTGACGGATGCTGCGCTGTATCACCTCGGACTGGTGGCTGGATGTCGGCCAGAGCGAGCAGTCCCGCCAATCGGACAGCTTTGCGAGGTATTCGTCGGGATTAAGTTCAGCGCCATCGATCACCTTAAACACATACTCCCCGTCAGACGGCGTGGACGGCCAGTACATCAGGCGCTCCGGCTCATAGGTGGAGTCGTCGAAGAAGTCCATGCCGATTTCATCCGCCACAAGCCTTGAGAGCGCGGCGTACTCATCCGGCGTGACATCGCGGGAGAGTGGGATAACCACTCGGAGCCTCGGTTCTTCCGGTGTGTGGCTGTGGGTGGAGTAGATGGCACACCTGTGTGAGAAAAGCATCTCCACCGTGTCAATAAAACCGCTGTCAGCGTGGTCGGCGTCAAGGGTGATCCCTGAGCGGCTCTCGACCGTGTCTTTCTTGCGCCGCCCTGACTTCAGGTGTCCAAGGACATAGCCGCCCACATCCTTGGCGGCGTCGCAGCGGTCTTTAGTGAACTTTTGATATTCGGCGACGGTTTCCGTAGTACGACGGGTGAGTTTGAACCGCTCGCATAATTCCTCAAAGGTGGTTTTCTTATTAACCCACCGTTTCGACAATCGGCTGTCGCCGTAAGATATTTTCAGGTCTCGCATTCTTCCGTGACCTCCTCGCATTTACGGTTGAAAAATCGGATAGGAATATTGCGCTTGCGAGCCTTGGCTATTTCACGGCTCATGCCCTCTGTGGGCGAGCCGAAAGCCCATAATTCGTCGCATTTGCCGAGCAGGATAAAGGCAAACTTAAGCCCCAGTTCCCTTTGGCTTTGGTCGTCATCATCCATAAACTGAGGATAATGCAGGTGAGGAGCAAGGGGAATGTACCCCTTGCTGACCGCTAACCTGCAATAGCCCCGTGCCTTCTCTGTGTTTCGTTCCGTGTCTCCCGCAAAGGGAGAAGCAATATATACGAGCGGGAGGTACTGTTTCGCCTTTTCCTCACGCTCAACCGCCGTTAAAGCCTCAAAAGCGGTAGGGTCGGGATAGCCTTCACTGTTGTATCTGTCCATCGGGCACCTCCCCTTGGTAATACTGCTTCACGAGCGAGCGCAGCCAGTCCACCTCTTCATCAAGCTGTTTGTTTTCCGATTGAAGTTCGATTATTTGCGTTTCTTGTTCTTCCGCTTTATCTACGAGGATGAACACAAGGGAGAGCCAGCAGGTCACTCCGATCCAAATTAACACCCACGGGATTGCATCCCATATTGCCTTGCCAACCTTCTTCAGAGTCGCTTTAATGGCTTGCTTCTTTTTATTAGTCATTGTCGTTTACCCCTTTCCCAAGAAACAGATTTATAAAATACTGCTGTCCATTGCCTGTGACCTTTGTGGTTTTGCTGATGGTGACGTGACCGTCCGAGTGCGTGATAGCGGTCTCTTTGACGCGAAACAACCCCAGTTCCATAGCACGCTGCGTCGGGGCGTTGTAGTCCGTGCCCTGACGTTTGATGAGGTAGCCGTCCTGACGCAGTTTCTCAAACAGGCGGTTCTGTCCAATCTCCACGCCGTTACCCTTGAGGATTTTCGCCAGTTCACCGATGAGGATTGTGCCGTCAGAAACCGATACGGCGTCTGCAAAAATGACCTTCGGCTCATTCTTGGCGGCTTCCAATTGGAGGTGTTCCTTTGCGGCTCGCTCGTCTTTGAGGGCAGTCAGCACCTTAATCCAAGCGTCGGGATCGTTCATCATCTCTTCCAGTTTGCCGGGAGTGACATACGCGCCATGCCTGCGGATGGTCGGCAGCACCTCATGGGTTACCCAGCGTTTGAACTTTTTGGCATCGGGTTTGTCTGAGCGGAGGATGACGCTGTAGAGGCCGCTCTCGCTTACGGCATACATTTCACGGGTTTGACCACCTGACACGAATTTGATTCGGGTCAGCTCATCGCCGTCCAAACGCTCCGCCACCTTGTTCGTGTCCGACAGCCCAAGCACATCGCACACATCCTTCAGCACCCAGAGCGTTTCATCGCCGTGGCATACTGTCCTTACTTCGTTCCCCTCGTAGGAGAACACATGCAATTGATTGTCCATAGATTTGCCTCCTGAAAAATGATTTTTTCGAGAGGCTGTAAACCTCTCACCATCCACAGGACAGCGAGAGGTTACTTGGCAACCGAGCGTTCAATCTTTTTTATAAAATGGGCAATCGTAGCCGTCGGCATGGAGCAGAAGCCCCTCAGCCCAAGGCGGTGTACGGCTCATCTGTTCGCATAAAACCTTGGTGGACATACGGGTGTCGGCTTCGATGACCATTTCATCGTGGACGTGCATCACGATATCGCAGCACCGCTGCGCCTGCATTGCATAGCAGAGGATGTCACGGCTTGTGGCCTGCACGATGTTTTCCACGAATTTGGGTCCGTAGCTTTCGAGCCGTTCCCATTTCTTTGTGCCACCAACGCCTTCGTAGGTCACGCAGTCCGAGCCGAATTGATTAGCGCCGATGTGTGGTTTCACATAGGAAAGCCGTCTGCCCGAAGGCAAGGTTATAAAGAGCATTCCGCTCTGCATACCGAAGCGGATGCCATGGGTTTCGGTGACCGTTCTGTCCCTGACCGCTTTTACAGCCGCCTTGTCTATATCCCACCAAAGCCGGACGATATTGGGATTGGATGTCCGCCACGCCGTAACGAGAGGCTGGAGTTCGTCTTCTGAAAGCCCCATCTCCAACGCACCCATTGCTTTGAGCGCGCCTACGGAGCCGCCGTAACCAAGGGCGAGTTCAGCGATCTTGCCTTTTTGCCGGAGCTGGCTGCCTTTGGTGACTTCATCGATAGGGACATGGAACATCTGACTTGCCGATGCTTCATAAATCTTGCCGTGGGTGGCAAAAACCTCGTTGCGCCAACGCTCCCCGGCAAGCCATGCGATGATGCGGGCTTCGATTGCCGAGAAGTCGGCTACCACCAACTTCGTGCCGGGCTTAGGGATGAACGACGTGCGAATTAACTCCGACAACACTTCCGGCACGGAATCATATAACATTTCCAAAGCGGCAAAGTCGCCGCTACGCACCAAAGCCCGTGCCAGTTCAAGGTCGGGCAGATGGTTCTGCGGGAGGTTTTGCATTTGTATAAGCCGCCCAGCCCACCTGCCGGTTCGGTTGGCACCGTAAAACTGGAACATACCCCTTGCCCTACCATCGGCGCAGACGGCGTTCTCCATCGCCTGATATTTCTTAACTGAGGACTTAGCCAGCTACTGTCGAAGTGACAACGCTCGACCGAGTGGTTCTGGCGCAGTTTTTAATAATTCCGCAACCATCTTCTTGCCGAGGGTGTTGGTTTCAAGCCCGTTGTCGGAGAGCCATTGCTTCATCTGTGGCACGGAGTTCGGGTTATCAAGTTCCGTGATTTCCTTCATCAATCGGGTGAGTTCTGCTTTGGAGCGGGAGTCGGCGGCGATGGCGTTACGCACGAGAGTCATATCCACCATCACGCCGCGGTCGTTTATTTCTTGGTCGAGAGCGTACTCATCCCAAAGAATATCCGGCACGGGAAATTTGGCGAGCCTCTCCTGTATGGACATCTCGGATTCCACGTCACGGCGGTTATATGCCTTGAAAGCCGCCCATTTGTCGGGAGCGTGGTCGGGGATATTTCGTGTCCGCTGACCGTTAGTGGCTGTGGCGGCACACGGTTTGCAGAAATAGCGGATGAGTTCCTTGCCCTCGGTCAGCTTCTGCTTTTCCAAGCCTAAGACCGCTCCAGCGCCTTCAAGGGAGAGGGGTAAGCCCATGTACGCCGACCAGACCATGCTGCACCGCCACGATTCGGGATTCAGATATTTCGCCTTGCTGAGGTACTGCGAGGAGAAGTGGTTGTCGGCGAAAGGGTCAAGGGATATGCCCATATCTAATAAGAAGCGTGATAAGCAGACCCGCTCGAAGTTGGCGTTAAAAGCCCATTTCTGTACGGTGTCATCCGTCAGGGCATCGATGATATCTGTCGGAATACTCTCACCATCGGCGAGAGAAATAACCTGAACCTCACCGCCGTCCACGGAGTAGCCAAATAGCAGAATTTCAAAGTCAGGCGATTCGGTGTACTTATATACGCCGCACTTGCTTAGGTCGGCGGAGGAAAAGGTTTCAATATCAATGCTGAGTATTTTCATAAGCCCTCCATAACGCAGAAGGGCGGCAAGTTTCCTCACCGCCCTTCTGCAGTCTGTGTAATCAGGTTAGCTGAGGAAGTCTTCATCTTCATCGGTGGCGAAGTCGTCCTCGGCTCTGGGCTTCCCGCCGAGCGGATCGCCGTCGCGCAGCTTCTGAATGTTGTTCAGTCCGCAAGCGATACCTTTATTGCCGTTTGAGTTAAAAGCGTAAAAATTTACGTTGGCACGGGCATACACGCCGCTGTAAATCTCGGAGCGAACTGTAATGGGCTGGGGCTCCTGCTGGTTATCCACGATGCCCGGCGCCGTGCCGGAGTTGGCGTTGACGAAGTAGCTGTTGGCATAAGCTTCGTCATCGGGACGCTCGGTGTCGCCGTCACGGAGCGGGGTTTTGAGGATTGCAAGCGCAGGCACGGTCTTGCCGTTGCCTTTCAGTTTGGTCTCGCCATCGCGGTACGCAGCCTCAATCGCCGCCTTAATTTTGGCGATGGTGCGAGTGTCGCTCTTCGGGATAATAAGGCTGACCGAGTATTTCGGCGCGCCGCCATTGATGGACTTCGGTTCCCACAGATTGGCGTAGGAGAGTCTTACTTCGCCCGTGATAACCTTAGTGGGGTTAGGCGCGGGATTCGGGTTTTTACGGTTCATTGTCTGATTAGCCATTGTCTTTTACCTCCATAAAATCGTTTTTGGCAGTATTGATCGCCGGACGTTTGTCGCCCTCCGGCACGAGCGTTGGTTTGCCTTGCGGCTTCTCGACCAGCCCGCCGAGCAATTCGGAGAATCGGGATTTGCCGAGTGCCTTTTCCATAGCGGTGATGCCCATCACCTTGTGTTCGTATGGGTCGTAGCCCACAGACTGTACCGTCTTTGCGACGGCGTCCTCATTGACATACCTGCGGTTGCTCTTGCCCTCGATAACCTTCCAACCGAACCACCGTTTACCGCAAAGGGCGGTTTGCAGGGCATAGTCCTTGATGTCGGAAGCCCAAGAGATGAGGTCGTCGAATTTGCCGAGGATGGATTCAATCTCATCATCCTCCAACAGGGGCGGGCGGTTGAATTCCAGCTTGGCGAGTTCCATGTTCCGTTCAGCGCGTTTTTTGCATTCGTACTTCGCCTTGCAGAATTGGCACCAGTCTCCGCAGTTGTACTCGCCACCGCCTGAGTAGGCAATTTTGGCTGTGGGTTTTAAGACTTCATCCGCCCATTGGTACAGGCTTTCTTTGAAAACCGTGTGAGTGCTGATGTTGTCACGCCTTGGCTGATAGATGGTCATAGACACCTCGTCGATGTCGTAGATGCCATCGAATAACTCCAGCGCGCCCAATGCGTACAGCTTCATTTGCGGGTTGTTGACCGCGTCGACGAGTACCCCTTGCCCGTGCTTATAATCGCAAATGTGCAATGTGCCGTCTGCGATAATCACGCAGTCGCCGGTACCGAAGCCGTCCTCCACATACTTGGAGAAATCGAGCCGTTGCTCGATAAGCACCACGGGGTCTGCGCAGGTTTGCTTTGCCGTCTCCACCAGTTCGAGGATATACGTGGCGTAACCGTTGGCACACTCGTCCATCTCCTCGGAGAAGCGGGTCAGGGTTGTAGTCGGGTCTTTCGCCTTGATGCCGAGTGCTGTTTTCAGCTTATACTCGCCAAGGGCATGGGCTTCCGTACCTTCGGCGGCATAGTCGCTGCCTTTATCCTCATACTGCTCGCAGAGCCGTGCGGATGGCGGGCAGTTGAGCCACCGATGGCTTGAGGAAGCTGAGAGGAGTGCGTGTTTACCCATCTTCACCCTCCCCAAGCCCGATGGCGGCGCCTTCCCCAAGCAGGGTCTCAAACTCCGCAGGGTTAATCTCCGACAGCTTTGTCGCACCGTGCTTTTGGAGCAGTTCCCGCACATCTGCGGTGTGTCCGCTTCGGGACTTTTCAGCGAGAACTGCACGCACCTGCTCCAGCGTGACAGGCTTTGGCTTTGCCTTGGCATCAGATTGTGTAGACTGCGTCGACACTTTTGCCTCAGAGTCCGCATTGCCGTTTCCGTTGAATAATTCCGCAAAACTCTCAGCCACCGCCGTCAGCGACTGGGCTGCGCTCCGCAACTCACCGATGCAGAGGTCGAGTTCACTCATCTTGCTCATCAGGTTTTCCTCCTTCCCCGGTTGTCTCGTCCCGCCTTTGAAGCGCGAGCAACTTCTTGGCGAGGCGCTTGGACACAATGCTTATCGCCGTCAGGATACCTGCGAGTTCCTCGTCAAGGTCGTCGTCGCGCAAGTCTGTGTCCGTGTTTTTGGCCTTTGTTTCCATTGGTCTACCTCCGTTTCTGAGGGAGGTTTGCTCCCCTCACCATCCACAGGACAGCGAGGGGAGGTTTGGCAACCGGGGATTAAGAGTTTTTTTATTCCGCTCCCATAATGGCACGCAGTTTTTCAATGACCTTCTGTTTGCGTTTGCCCACCGCCTGATGTGAGATGCCGACTTCGGAGGCATAGTCCCGTTCGGTGCGGTCGTTATAAAAGAGCGCATGGATGAGTGAACTTTCGTCCGGGTCTAAATCCTCAAGGGCTTCCACAAGCTGTTCGAGGAGCAGCTTGTCCGCCACAAGTTCAGCCAAGTCCACCATGTCGGCGACTTCGTAGCCTTCAGCATTAAACTTGTCGAGGGAGAGGACGCTGCCATCACGGGTCTTTTCGCAGGTGCGGCAGTCTTTGGTGCAGCGGAAGCCGTTCTCGTCGCGGCATCGCTTGGCGCGTTCCTTGCGCTTGTGTTCCGCCCAAAGCGGGCGCTTAAATGCTCTGTAGACTTCCTCAGTGACGGGGATTTCCTTACCGTCGATTTCGATAAAGTGTTGTACATTTTCATTGATTTTCATAAAAATTTCCTCCTGTGTTTTGCAAATTGCCTCTGTCGGGCGGTTTGTTTGTTGGGTGACTGCATAGGCGGCGGTCGGGCGCATTCTTGCGTTGGCATCTCGTTTTCCTCCGAAGGTTTACATTTGGTCGATTGACTTTGGGAATGAATTGGTATATACTGTTTTAGTGGGGTTTGTTCGGGGTTGCGGTCAGCGATCATGTACTGGGGTTGTCCATCGCTGAGCAACAAAAAAAGCCCCTGCGATTTCTCACAGGGGCTGTGGAACTTGTCCTTGTTTGAAACCTCAAGGACTATCCAAATCTTGATAAAGTCGGTGTCAAACTGAGTTAAGGTTGATAGCGTTGATAAGGTTAAAAGTTTTCTACGGAGGCAAATCTGATGACAAACGACAGCATACCGCGCATCTGCGGCGGTACATTTTTCACACAGCTGTTGCTGTCGAGGAAACCTACGGTTTCACAGAGACAGCGCACACAGGGCGAAACCGATGTCTTTCATAACGAAGACGTTCTATTCTCTTTGCTTCAGATTGTTCAACCAGATGCTATCAAGCCTACGGGCAATTCATTTGAAACCTACACAACGAATTTTAAGAAGTGTGACGGCAGCATTGGCGAAGATTTGAAGTTTGAAAACGAATGCGTCAAGGTGGCTTTTATAAAACGGTTAACCGAGGATTACCCGAATGTTTTAAATGCGATTGCTGCTTTTTGTATCGATTACATCGATACAAGAGAAACGCCGCGAAGCCACGAGAAGATGGTTAAACGTCTGATTGAGATTATCAGAGATGATGCAAGCATCACGGACGAGAATTTATTCCATGTTGGTAAAGGATTGAAAATAAACAAAAAAGCCCTGCTCAAAATCACCGAGGTGAGTTTGCCGGACTTCCTGTTATCTGTATGGGCGTTCGTCGCTTTGAACCGAAGCGACAATAGTGTCGGCAGGAATACGATTTTGGCTTGGAGTGACCTCAAAGTCAAAGGCCGTTATATCGGCAATGATGGGACAAGCATTACACAGGACATAACAGTAACGACTCCCCCTCCAATGGAAGCTGGGGCAGATGCCACAACCATAGAGGACGAGTCTTATACCGAATATGGTGAACCCTATGAGAAACAGCCAACGCCAGACTCCGCGCCAAACACCATTAACCAAACCATCAATTCGCCAGCCGTTTTCTTTAACACCGGGGCAAACGTCATGCAGATCAACAACACGGGAACTTTGAACATAGATAGGGGTGGCAAGACATGAGTAAAGAAATTCAAGTTGCAAACTGCAATCTGCCGACAATCGCCACCCCACAGACGGTTTTTACCAATTCAGGCGATAACGGAGTGCAAATACTCAATCAGGGTACAATCAATATGTATCCGGCAAACTCCAACAGTACGCTTTATAATGCCACCACCAGAATCTGCACAGAGTATTACAACCTATTCGTAGTTGGAGGAGAAACATTTGCTGAAAACTCGTTCCTTATAGGAAAAGAGTGTGCGCTTACTACCTCCGAAGGCGTATCTCCCGAAATATCCTGCCGATTCGCACCGCTTTCCCCAGAGGCAAAGGCTGCGATAAAAACCTTTCCATCAATATTTGCAAGCCTTAATCATCAGTACGGACATACCGATGATACACATAATGCTATATTCGGGATGGTCACTGACATTGAGGTTTTGGAAAACGGCATTAAGATTCATATTCATAAATCATGTTATATTCCTCAACAACGGCTGAACGAAATGGCGTCCAGCCTTGCAATACTAACAGCGTATGGTACAAACGAATTTAATCGCACCCACTGGGCGATTAAGCAAATCAATCTGGTGGAGGAGTTGAGGCGTGCCGGACTCAGTTTACCGGTTTTTACTTAAGCATCAATAAATCCAAGTAACCCCGAAACACCTTATGGATTCCTAACCAAAGTGTGTTAGATAAATAGATGCGAGAAATGAAATGGAGGCTTCCATTATGAGTAACGAGATTGAAAATACTACCCCTGAGAAGTGGGTTAACCTTGAAGATATAGCTATACATCTCAGCATGAGCGAGGATACTGTGCGGACGTGGGTCAAAGAAGGCAAATTGCCGTTCTACCGAGTCGGCAAGCGGTACAAATTCAAAATCTCAGAAGTGGATGAATGGATACGTACAGGAAAGATGAACGAGTAAACCGAGGGAGTTAAAGAGATGAACACAACAATTATCTGCCCGCATTGCAAGAAGCCTTTTGAAATCTCTGATGCTATACAGCATCAGATTGAGGACGAGTTGCTTCGGGCAAAGACGGAACAGTCGGAATCACTCCGAAAGGAATATGACGCCCAATCCGAGGCGCGGTTAAAGCAAGCCGTCCAAACCGCAGTAGCTGAAGCACAGCAGGAAGCGGAACTCCGGCTTGCCACGGAGCGACAAGCCGCTAAACTCGAACTGGATAAAGCCAAGCAGTCCACTGAATTTGAGGTCGAAAAGACAAAACAGACCACAGAACTCGAAACTGAGCGTCTGCGCCGTGAAGCCGCAAGTTCCAAGGAAAACGAAAAGCAACTCCGTGAGCAGTTGAAGGGATTGTTTGAAGAATTGAGCAAGGCGAATAAAGCCCGCGAGGAAGCCGAACTTGCCGCTCGTAAGGAACTTCTCGAAAAGGAAAAAGGTATCCGCGAGGAAGCGGCAAAGAGAGCCTCCGAGGATTTCAATACCAAAATCCGCGAACAGGAGGAGACCATAAACCGTCTGCGCGAACAGCTTACCACGGCAAAGCAAGTGGCGGAGCAAGGGTCGCAGCAGTTGCAGGGCGAAATTCTCGAATTGGACGTAGAGCAGAACCTGCGTTTGGCTTTCCCCTTCGACACCGTTGAGGAAGTAAAAAAGGGCGAACGTGGCTCTGATATCCGCCAGGTGGTCAACGAGCAGTTTTACCAAAACTGCGGCTTGATTCTATGGGAGTGCAAGAACGCAAAAACCTATCAGGCAAGCTGGCTCAACAAATTGAAAGACGAACTGGCAGCCGAGAAAGCCCAAATCGGCGTGATTGTATTTAACCCCACCGACGGCAATGGTGACGAATTCAAACAGCTTGCGAATAATGTCTGGCTTGTGAAACCCCGCTACACCGTTATGCTTGCAACATTCCTGCGGGAGGTATTGGTGAAGGTCTTTGTCGCCAATCGCAATGCCGAGGGTAAGGATGTGAAAATCGAACTCATATACAATTATCTGACCGGCGGAGAATTCAGCAACCGCATCCGTTACATATTGGAGTCCTACGACGAGATGGCAAGGCAGCTTGATACAGAGAAGAAACAAGCCCAGAAACGCTGGGCGGCTCAGGAAAAAATAATTCAGAAAGTCACAAGCAGCTTGTATGGTATGAGTGGCGACTTGCAGGGTATAGCAGGCAGAGAGATTATTGCATTGCCCGCCCTTGAGGACGGCGATGATGAAATAGCGGTGGCGGAGTCTCGCAGTATAGTTTCGCCTAAGAGAAAAGGAGATGACGAAGATGAGTATTAAAATGCCTTCTGAAATTGAAAAACTCATGCTGAATGCAGCGACATTCAACAGCGTTGAGGTTACGCCTACGCTTATCAACTTCTTTTACGGCAACAATGGCACGGGAAAGACCACGATTGCACGGGTAATTGATCCAAATAATACCGAGAATGGTCAGCCCGCCGACGTGACTTGGAAAGCGGGCAAAACCGCCACCGACTACTCCGTGCTTGTTTATAATCAGGAGTTCGTAGAGGCGAATTTCCGTGATTACGGCAAACTCAAAGGTGTGTTTACCGTCGGCGAGCAGAACATTAAGATTCAAACCGAGATTACCGAAAAGACCGCACAACGTGCGGAGCAGGACAAGCAAAATGGTGTGAACACCACGGAGAAGGAACGCAAGGAGAAGGAGCGCAATAATCTGCTTGTCGGTTTCCAAGAAACTTGCTGGAACAAGTCGAAAGCCCTCCGTGAAGAGTTCGGTGATACCCAAACTGGTTTTAAGCGAAAGGCTGAGTTTGCCGTAAAAGCCTTGCAAACTACCAATCCTACCCAACACGATGTCGGAGGATTGAGAACTCTGTACGAAACTGCGTTTGACCCGAATGCTCGTACATATAACGAATTCAAACCGCTTGGCAGGGTCACAAAATTAAAAGATTCCAATGGTAACGACTTACTCGCCAAGCCAATTGTGAGCAGCAGCGATACGGATTTTGCCCGCTTTATCAAAGCCTTAAATGCGACAGATTGGGTGCGCCAAGGTCATGAGCGTTTCCACGAAACACCGGACGGAAAATGCCCCTACTGTCAGCAAGAGCTGCCCCGTGACTTCGATGAGCAACTGGCTGCTTGCTTTGACGCACAGTATCAAGAAGACATTGATGCGTTGCGGAGTTTTTATGACGATTACAAAAGTGATATGCAGGGTTTTGTCGACTTACTGAGAGCCAACCTGCAAGATGTGTACCCCAAAATCAGCACCAAGGAATACGAGACCAAACTCGCCCTCTTGGAAAAGTTAATCGAGGGAAATTTGAAAAAGATAGATGAAAAGATAAAAGAACCGTCTTCTGTGGTCACTATCGACAACGACGGCGTAAAAACCGTCCGCGAGGAACTGAACACTCTTATCGAAGAATTCAATAAACAGATTAAAGCCAATAACGACATCGTTGGCGCAAAGCGGCAGAAACAGGCTGAATGTACGACAAAGGTTTGGGAACTCATCGCATTCACTCTCCAGAGCGATGTTTCGTCTTACAAGGCGAAACGCAAAACTTGCGATGATGAAATTACCGCATTGCTGAAGCTAATCACAGACGGTGGAAAGGCGTTGCGGGCGTTGGAACTGGAAATCGCCGACCTTAATAAAAAGGTTGTCAGCACCGCTCCGACTGTCAAGAGTATGAACGACCTGCTCCGTGATTCGGGCTTTCAAGGATTCACATTGCGTGAAAAACACGGTGTTCCAAACGTGTATGAAGTCGTGCGTAAAGACGGTACGATTGCCGCAAACCTCAGCGAAGGCGAGCGGAACTTTATTGCGTTCCTGTACTTTTACCATCTTGTCCGCGGCAGCCATACCGATGCGGATGTGAGCAAGGATAAAATAGTAATAATAGATGACCCCGTATCCAGCATGGACAGCAGCGTCCTCTTTATCGTCAGCACCTTGGTTCGGGAAATGATCGGGGTCTGTTTCAACAACGCCGAGTATCGGGAGGCGGAGCGTGAGGTGCAGGGTGATTACATCAAACAGATTTTTATCCTGACCCACAACGTCTACTTCCACAGAGAGATAACTTACAACCTGATGAGCCGCTATCATTGCGTATCGTTCTTCGTGGTCAACAAAGCAAGTAACAATTCCACGGTCAAGCATTGCGTTCGTCAATGTATGGTAAGACCGACCGAACAGGAAAACTTTAACCCAGTCCAAAACTCATACGCCGCTCTTTGGGGCGAGTACCGCGAAGTGGACACTACGATTCCGCTGATGAACGTCATTCGCCGGATTTTAGAGTATTACTTTATGCAGCTTTGCGGCTACGAAGGTGTGAACATCCGCAAGAGAGTGTTGGAGGAGCATAAGGACAAGTTCGTAGAAACGCCAGCCGAGGGCTTGCCTGATTATACAAAATGGCACCTTGCTACGGCAATGCTGTCCTACATCAGCGCCAACTCAGTAGGCTTCAGCGACGGTTTAAACTATGTCGACGACTGTGCCGACATAGAACTATACAAGACCGTGTTCAAGCTAATATTTGAAGCATTGGAGCAGGAACAGCACTTCAAGATGATGATGGGTGAAAGCGAATAAACTCGCAAAGTCGGCAGTGATTTTGCCGGAGGACAAGGTTTTACGAAATACATCGCGGATTAAAAGGTATGACAGATGGTTATTGATTTCTGCGTGGTACGTGGAACGCAATATCACATAAAGGGCGGCACGATGCTTGAGACCGCCGCAGAAGAGAGGTTAACGATATGGCAAACGGAAATGGAAATAATACAGCATCAATTGGCTTTGAACAGCAAATTTGGGCGGCTGCGGACATCTTGCGTGGTAATATGGATGCCGCCGAATACAAGCATGTCGTGCTGGGGCTTATCTTCTTGAAGTACATCTCGGACAAGTTCGAGGCGCGCTATCAGGAACTGCTTGCCGACGATGACGACGTGGAGGACAAGGATGCTTACGCCGAGGTCAACGTCTTCTTCGTGCCGCCGTCGGCGAGGTGGAGGGTTATCGCCGAAGCCGCACACACAGAAGAAATCGGCACGGTCATTGACGACGCCATGCGAGCCATCGAGAAAGAAAACAAACGACTGAAGGACATCCTCCCCAAGACCTACGCCCGAACGGAGTTGGACAAGCGACGCCTTGGGAACGTGGTAGACCTTTTCACCAACATTCAGATGATAGAACACGGCACGGAGAAGGACATTCTCGGCCGTACCTACGAATACTGTCTTTCCAAGTTTGCCGAGCAGGAGGGCAAGCGGGCGGGTGAATTCTATACTCCGTCCTGCGTGGTGCGGACGCTCGTTGAAGTCTTGCAGCCATTCAAGGGGCGTGTGTACGACCCTTGCTGTGGTTCCGGCGGGATGTTCGTTCAATCAACCGACTTTGTTCGCAACCACGCTGGGAACATCGGCAACCTCTCCGTTTACGGGCAGGATGCGAACCCTACAACTCGCAAGATGGCTTTGATGAACCTTGCTATCCGTGGCATTGAGGCTGACCTCGGAGGGTATAATGCCGATACCTTCCACAACGACCTGCACAAGACGCTGAAAGCCGACTTCATCCTCGCCAATCCGCCGTTCAACCTCTCGGACTGGAACGACGGCAGCCTAAACGACGACCCGCGCTGGAAGTATGGGTTGCCGCCGAGTGGGAACGCCAACTTTGCGTGGCTGCAGCATATGATTTCGCATCTTTCGCCGAACGGCAAAATCGGCATGGTGCTCGCAAACGGCTCGCTCTCTTCTCAGAGCGGCGGCGAGGGCGAAATCCGTAAAAAGATAATCGAGGACGACCTTGTGGAAGGCATTATCGCCATGCCCACGCAGTTGTTCTACACTACGCAGATTCCCGTGTCGCTGTGGTTCATCAGCCGCAACAAGAAGCAAAAAGGCAAGACGCTGTTCATAGATGCCCGCAAGATGGGGTCGATGGTCAATCGCCGCCTGCGTGAAATGACTGTGGAGGACATCGCCAAGATTGCCGCAACCTTCGAGGTTTTCGACGAAGGAACGCTTGAGGACGTAAAAGGCTATTGCGCTGCCGTCACCACCGCCGATATAGCCAAACAGGACTACATCCTCACACCCGGACGCTACGTCGGCATCGAAGAGCAGGGGGACGACGGCGAGCCGTTCGAGGAGAAGATGGCGCGGCTAACCGGCGAACTCTCGGAGATGTTCAAGCGTTCCCGCGAACTGGAGGACGAAATCCGCAAAAGAATGGGGGCGATTGGGTATGATATCTAAACTCTCTGACCTTTGCTCATTTGCTGACGGGCGCATTACTGTAGCCGACTTGGACTTGGATACCTATATTTCCACGGAGAATATGCTCCCAAACAAGGAGGGCATCACCCGCTCCGCCGGATTGCCTATTGTGAACCAGACGCAGGCTTACCAAGCGGACGATGTGCTGATTTCCAATATTCGCCCATACTTCAAGAAGATATGGTTTGCCGACCGCGATGGCGGCTGTTCAAATGATGTGTTGGTGATGAGGGCTAAGGAAGGGTGCAATCCGGGTTTCCTGTACTATCTGCTCTCGGATAATGTTTTCTTTGACTATGCTACGGCTACATCAAAGGGAACGAAGATGCCGCGCGGCGACAAGGGCGCGATTATGCGTTATGCTGTGCCTGACCTGCCTATGAATACCCAGATTGGGATAGCCGACACCCTCTCTGCTCTCGACGCTCGGATTGCTGAAAACAGGGCGATAAACAATCATTTAGAGCAGATGGCGCAGGCCATTTTCAAGTCGTGGTTCGTGGACTTTGAGCCGTTTGGGGGAGTGCAACCGTCTGAGTGGCAAGACTCAAATATTGGGGCGGTTAGTGATGTAAAAGGTGGCAAACGCCTGCCCAAAGGCGAAAACTTGACCACCACATCTAACTCGCACCCATATATCCGTGTCCGAGACATGAACGATACCCTGTTTGTCCAGATGACATCAGCAATCGAGTATGTACCAGATGAAATACAGTTGGGCATTTCACGGTACATCGTAGCCTTTGATGATATTATCATTTCGATTGTCGGCACAATTGGTTTAGTTTGCATAGTTCATCCCTCGCTTGATAAGGCAAATCTTACGGAAAACTGTGTAAAGCTAACCAACTGTCGAGGAGTCACACCATCGTGGTTGTATCTTTTCCTGACTTCCGACGGAGGGCAAGAGCAGATACGAAATGTTACGGTTGGTGCAGTCCAGCCAAAGTTGCCCATAAAGAACATTCAGAGCATCTCCTTTGCTTTGCCTCCACTCAAGACTATGGAAGAATTTGATGGTGTGGTCGCTGGCTTGCTCGAACACATAGCGAATAACTGTGCTGAAAATGCTCGCCTCGTCGAGATTCGTGACACCCTTTTACCTCGCCTGATGTCCGGCGAGCTATCCGTTGCCGACCTCGGCGACGCTAAATGATTGTTTACCGCTCCTCCTGCCACCGTTAGAACCATTTTTAACCGAAAGGTAGGAGGAACACATGAAGGATAAGCTGATTACAGCAATACAGGTAAGCATGGCGACGGTGCTTTATCCAGCGCAACAGGAGGAATTACGGCGGGTACTGGCGTACCACCTCCACAACGTGGAAGTTACGGAGCGGCAAGCCCCTGACCCACAGGAAATAGCCGGGAACGGAGGACTGCTTGAAGTGTTTATAGCCGCAAAGAGAGTAGAAGGCTGCTCGGAGAAGTCGCTGAAGTATTACGACTCGACCATCCGGCAGATGACCGACAGTGTGAATAAGCCCGTGCGGGAAATCACCACCGACGACCTGCGGGTCTACCTTGCCAACTACCAGAAAGAGCGCGGGTCGAGCAAGGTAACGATTGACAATATGCGGCGCATCTTCAGTAGCTTCTTCGGATGGTTGGAGGACGAGGATTACATCCTCAAAAGCCCCGTCCGCCGAATCCACAAGATAAAGGTGGACAAGACCATCAAGGACACGTTCTCCGACGAGGGATTGGAACTGCTCCGTGATGCTTGCGAGGAAGTACGCGACTTAGCGATGATTGACCTGCTTGCCTCAACGGGAATGCGCGTCGGTGAACTGGTCGGCTTGAACCGCGAGGACATCAACTTCCACGAGCGGGAGTGCGTTGTGTTCGGCAAGGGTAATACGGAACGGCTGGTTTACTTCGATGCCAGAACGAAAATCCACCTGCGGAACTATCTCGACTGCCGCTCCGACGACAACCCTGCGCTCTTCGTGTCGCTGACACTACCTCACGAGCGGCTGCTCATTGGCGGCGTGGAGACGAGGCTTCGGGAAATCGGCAAGCGGGCGGATATGCAGAAGGTTCACCCGCACAAGTTCCGGCGAACGCTCGCCACGCGAGCCATTGACAAAGGAATGCCCATTGAGCAAGTACAGCGGTTACTTGGTCATGTGAAGATAGATACGACGATGACCTATGCGATGGTTAACCAGACAAACGTCAAGAACTCGCATAGGAAATTCATCGGATAAGGAGGACACGGCGATGGAGAATTGGAAACGATGCACATTGGCAGACCTCGGCGAAATCGTCGGAGGTGCCACGCCACCCACAAAATACGAAAGCTACTACGGCGGCAACATTGCGTGGATAACGCCGAAGGACTTATCGACCTTTCATGGTCGGTTTATCAGCCGTGGAGAACGCAATATCACAGCTGAAGGCTTGAAGAATAGCTCGGCACGGCTAATGCCGCCTCATAGCGTGCTGTTCACTTCCCGCGCTCCGATAGGATATGTTGCGATTGCGGAAAACGAAGTCTGCACTAATCAAGGATTCAAAAGCGTTGTCCCGAATGCAGACACAGATTATCTGTTCCTCTATTACCTCTTGGTTCACAACCGCGACCGTATCGAAAACATGGGAAGCGGCACCACGTTCAAAGAGGTTTCAGGCACGGTTATGAAGCAGATTTCTGTTACCGCGCCAGTCGATATTGGGGAGCAGAGAGCTATCTCTGGTGTCCTTGGCGCACTTGACGATAAAATTGAGAACAACACGAAGATAAACAATCATTTAGCGTCGCCGAGGTCGGCAACCGACAACTCGCCAGACATTAGACGGGGAAGCAAGGAATCGCGCAGAGCGGCGAGGCGGGCTGATTCGTTCACGTTATTGAGGAGGGCTTCATAAATGGGTTTTACCTTATTCTCAAACTCGCTTACAGCCTCAATCGGCGGAGCGGCGACTATTTCGCTTTCAAAATCTCTAGTGACTATGGCATCGAATACTGCCCCACTTGCCTTGTGCTTTAGATGCTCGACGGTTTCCAAGGCGAGGTGGTATACAAAATGCTGACCGTAGCCGTTGTTGCCGACAAGGGCATAACAAGACTGGTTCATTGCCATCGGTACACCCGCAATGGCAAGTTTACCAACCGTGCCGCGAGCCGTAACAAAGACTGTGTTCACGGGATAAAGCCTACTATTGCAGTTGTTAAGTCCCACTTCGGTCAATGTCTTTTCGGTAGTCAGTACATAAAGGCTTTGAGTGTCCTTGGGCGTGAAAAATGGTATCGCACCGTCCCAATACTCGGCGTTCGTAGTCTTTGGAGTTCCGCCGCCCAAGACTTGAACAACTTCCGTGAACGGTTTCGTCGGCTCAAAGTCCACGAACCACGACTTGAAAATGGCCTGCGCCATCTGCTCTAAATGATTGTTTACCAAAGGAGAAAACGTATGTGTGAAAAGGTAACAAGCGTTGAAACATTCCTAAATCATTTGCCGCGGTTAAGTGAGAAGATGACCGGTCAGTACTTTTATCGAGGACATAGCGATGTCAAATATAAATTACTCCCGTCTGCACTAAGAGGACGTGTGATAACATTTGAGAGCGAGATTTTTAATCTTGCCATGACTGAATGCTCTAAAGAATTTGACGGAATAACTTCACATGCCGATATTCTTTCTAAAATGCAGCACTTTGGAATTCCAACAAGGTTATTGGATATTACGAGCAATCCTTTGGTCGCATTATATTTTGCCTGTGAGGGTTCTCATGATAAGGATGGCTCGGTACACATATTAAAATGTAACGATAAGATACTTACATATGATAGCGATAAGGTTTCTTTATTAGCGTGCTTGCCACGGTTTAGCCGCCAAGATCAGGAAAAAATATTATTACTAATAAATCCCCCTTCACGGTTGCAGGCAGGTGGAGCTAACGAAAAACAACGGCGTGAGTTTAATAGCGCAACTATTGTCAAACGATTACTTCATGAAGTGCGTAAAGAAAAGCCCGCTTTCGCGTCGGCAATCATTCCTGAGGACTTGCTACGAAATTATTTTTATGCTCCTAAAAAAACCACAGATAGAATAATCAAGCAAAGTGGAGCTTTTATTATATTCGGCTTGGATGGTAATCAACCAGAAAGTCAGCAGCTAATTGTTGATGCTTCGTCGAAAACAGATATACAAAACCAATTATCCTGCTTCGGCATCTCAAAAGCCTCGCTATATCCAGAGCTATATAAAGTTGCGGAGTACATCAAGGAAAAATACAGGTAGTAAGGAGGTACATCCTATGCCATACACAGAAGCAAACTACGAAAACGCGGTGATTGAGGTGTTCCGAGACACATTGGGCTACGGTTATGCCTACGGGCCCAACGTGGTGCGTGACTACGCCGATCCGCTTTATATGGATGAGTTGCTGCCCGCCTTGCGTAGGGTCAACCCAAAACTGCCTGAAGCCGCTTTGAACGAGGCGGTCTACAAGCTACGTAACTTCGAAGGCGGCACGATTCTGCAACGGAACGTCCAGTTCATGGACTACCTCCAGAACGGCGTATCCATCAACTACTACGACAAAGGCGAACAGCGGGCGGCTCTGGTCTACCTCGTGGACTATGAAAACGTGGAACGCAACACCTTCACGGCAGCCAACCAGTGGACGATTATCGAAAACAGCGAGAAACGCCCTGATGTCATCGTGTTCGTCAATGGTCTGCCCGTGGTCGTGTTCGAGTTAAAGTCACCCTCTCGCGAGGAAACCGATGCTTCCGAAGCTTTCCTGCAACTGCGGAACTATATGCACGAGATACCATCGCTGTTCATCTATAACGCCTTCCTCGTAATGAGCGACCTCGCAATCTCCAAGGCAGGAAGCATCACGGCGGGTGAAGACCGCTTCATGGAGTGGAAAACGAAAGACGGCAGCTACGAGAACACGCAGTACGCCCAGTTCGATACCTTCATCGAGGGCATCTTCGACAAGACGCGGCTGCTCGACGTTATCAAGAACTTCATTTGCTTCTCCGGCGACGCCAAAATCCTCGGCGCATACCACCAGTATTTCGCCGTGCGGAAAGCCGTCGCTTCAACCGCAAACGCCACCGTCACGGACGGCAAGGGCGGCGTGTTCTGGCATACCCAAGGCAGCGGCAAGTCGCTGTCGATGGTGTTCTATGCCCATTTGCTTCAAGAAGCCCTGAACTCGCCGACCATCGTTGTGCTGACAGACCGCAACGACCTTGACGACCAGCTATTCGGGCAGTTTGCCAAATGCTCCGACTTTCTTCGCCAAGTGCCGCAACAAGCCGAAAGTCGCACTCACCTAAAGGAATTGCTCGCCGGGCGGCAAGCCAACGGCATCATTTTCACCACGGCGCAGAAATTCGAGGAGAGTTCCGAAACTCTCTCCGACCGTCACAATGTTATTGTTATGGCGGACGAAGCGCACCGCAGCCAGTTCATCGACGAGCGGGTGGACACCAAGACAGGGCGCATTCAGAAGTCCTTCGGGCTGATTATTAGAGAGAGCCTGCCGAACGCAACCTACATAGGCTTCACTGGAACGCCTATATCCAGCAAAGACCGCTCCACCATCGAGGTATTCGGCAACTACATCGACATTTACGACATGACCCAAGCTGTAGAGGACGGTGCGACCCGACCCGTTTACTACGAGAGCCGCGTCATCCACCTAAAGTTGGATGAGGACATCCTGCGGCTCATTGACGCTGAATACGACATTATGGCACAGAACGCCGAGGACTACGCCATCGAAAAGAGCAAGAAGGAACTCGGCAAGATGGAGTCAATCCTCGGCGCGGAGCAGACCGTTACCGCCCTGTGCGAGGACATCATTAAGCACTATGAGGAAAACCGCCAGCACGAACTCACGGGCAAGGCAATGATTGTCGGCTACTCCCGCGCCATCGCTATGGCTATCTACCGCAAGCTGCTTGAAATTCGCCCGGAATGGGCAGACATGGTCGGCGTGGTGATGACCGAGAGCAACAAAGACCCGGAAGAATGGCGCGGTGTCATTGGCAACAAGCGCCACCGTGACGAGATGGCAAAGCGGTTCAAGGATAACGACGACCCGCTGAAAATCGCCATTGTGGTGGATATGTGGCTGACAGGCTTTGACGTGCCGTCGCTCGCTACGATGTATGTTTTCAAGCCAATGGCAGGCCATAACCTCATGCAAGCAATCGCCCGCGTCAATCGGGTTTACAAGGATAAAGAAGGCGGCTTGGTGGTCGATTACGTCGGCATCGCCTCAGCCCTAAAACAGGCGATGAACGACTACACCAACCGAGACAAGAACAACTATGGCGATACGGACATCGCCAAGACCGCCCTACCGAAGTTCATCGAAAAACTTGAAGTCTGCCGTGACCTTTTCCACGGCTTCGACTATTCCGGCTTCATGCGGGCAAACGCTACCGACCTTTCCCGCGCCAAAGCAATCAGCGGCGGTGTGAACTTCCTTACGGTAATAGACAGACCGTCTGGCTCCATGGTTATGGAAGAGCCACTCTCAAGGGTTGCCGAGCCGTCGATTGGCTATGGCGACACCACGAGCCGCAAGGACGCATTCATAAAAGAAGCAATGCTCCTGCGTCAGGCGCTGTCGCTCTGCCGTTCGCTCCTTACTCCGGAACAGCGGTATGAAGCCGCCTACTTTGAGGCTGTGCGGACGCTCCTGACCCGACTCACGGGCGAAGGCAAGCCGCTATCGCTGAAAGAAATAAACGCCCGCGTCAACGAACTGTTGAAAGCGAGCATTCAGAGCGAGGGCGTTATCAATCTGTTCTCGGACGTTGACACAGGCTTCTCCCTCTTCGACCCGAAGTTCCTTGACGAAATCGCCAAGATGAAGGAGAAAAACCTCGCCGTCGAGATATTGAAGAAATTGCTCGCCGAGCAAGTTGCCCTTTACCGCAGGACGAACCTTGTCAAGAGCGAGAAGTTCTCCGAAATGCTCTCCCGTGCCATGAAAGCGTATTTGAACGGTATGCTCTCCAACGAGGAAGTCATCGCCGAACTTATGAAGATGGCTAAGGATATGGCAACGGCATCCGCCGAGGGCGACGCAATGGGACTTTCCGACGAGGAATTGGCGTTCTACGACGCTCTTACCCGACCCGAAGCCGTGAAAGACTTCTACGACAATGCGGAACTCGTGGCGATGACTCACGAACTCGCCGATATGCTCCGCAAGAACCGCACCATCGACTGGCAGAAAAAAGAGTCCGCCCGTGCCGGTATGCGCCGCATGGTTAAGAAGCTGCTTAAGAAATACAAGTATCCGCCGGAAGGCATGGAAGACGCCATCGCCACTGTCATAGGGCAGTGTGAGATGTGGACTGATAATTAACGGAGGGCAAGAGGGATGAATGCATTCAAGAGCAACATTTATAAATACCTTGGCGGGACGTGCCAATACCTGATACCGCTGTATCAGAGAACCTATAGTTGGGAGCGTGAGCAGTGCGCCCGGCTTTGGAGCGACATTGTAAACCTCCACAACACGCACCGCGAGGGGCATTTCGGCGGCTCTATCGTCCGCATCGACGAGGACTCGGCGGCGGGTTCTACGCTTGCGATGATAATCGACGGTCAGCAGCGGCTCACCACGCTGACCTTGCTTCTCGTCGCCCTCCGCGACCATGCCAAGGCAAACGTCGACTGCGGCGTGAACCCCAACAAAATCACGGACACCTTGCTCTTGAACCAGTACGAGACCGGCAATGCCAAGTATAAGCTGCTCCTCACGCAGTCCGACCGGGACGCTCTCATAAAGAAGATTGAGGACGCACCGATTCCAGATTCACTCAAATCCCGTGTGCTTGAAAACTATGGCTTCTTTACAGGGCAAATAAGCAAAGGCGAAATCACGCCATCCGACCTGTACGATGCCATCGGCAAACTGCAAATCGTGGACATCGTCCTCGACCGCCAGTATGACGATCCACAGGCAATTTTCGAGAGCCTCAACTCCACCGGCATGGATTTGAAGGATTCCGACCTCATTCGCAACCATCTGCTCATGGGATTGGACTCCGCGACGCAGACCGACGTTTACAACAACATCTGGAGGCCAACAGAACTGCTCTTCGATTACGAGCATCAGAGCGAGCTTCTGGATAACTTTTTCCGCGATTACCTGACTATGAAGCTGGGCAGGATTCCGCGTAAGAATGAAGTCTACAAAGAGTTCCGCGCTTACCACAATGGGAGCGGGCTGACCATACGTGACCTTTGCCAAGTCATTTACAGCTTTGCCAAGCACTACTCTGATATGTATTTCGTGAGGAGCGGCGATGCTGTTTTGAAGTCGCTCTACGGTGATATGAAAGCTATCCGCATGGAGGTTGCTTACCCGTTTCTACTAAAGGTTCACGACGACTGCGACAAAGGCTTGATTGACATTGACGAACTTCGGGAGATTTTACGGCTTTGCGTGAGCTATGTCTTGCGTCGCGCCGTCTGCGACATCCCGACGAACTCCCTGAACAAGACTTTCGCCACGATGAAAAACGACATCAAGCCGAGTGACTATCTGAACTCGGTGAAGGCGTTCTTTATCCTGCTCGACTCATACAAAGAATTTCCGAACGACAAACGGTTCATCGACACCTTCCTAACGCGGGACATCTACCATATGAACCGCTGCGGATACATCCTTGGGCGGCTTGAGAACTGGGACAACAAATCAGCGGTCAATGCAGACAAGCTGACCATCGAACATATCATCCCGCAGAACCCGCACCTCTCCGCCGACTGGGTATCCGCCCTCGGCAGTGACTGGAGCGAGATTCAAAAGAAGTACCTGCACACCATCGGCAACCTAACGCTGACGGCGTATAACTCCGAGATGAGCGATTCGCCGTTTGTCGACAAACTGACGATGGACGGCGGCTTCCAGCAAAGCGCGCTCCGGCTGAACAAGTATGTCGTCACCCAGACCACTTGGGGTGAGCCGCAAGTCAATGAACGCGCTGCCCGACTTGGCGAGGTAGCGAAAAAGGCGTGGCCGTACCCAACGCTCACAGAAGCCGAACTCGCCCCGTACCGCAAGCAGGACGACACCGCACCGGAGTATACCCTTGAAAGCTACCAGTACCTGAATGCCTTCAACCGTATGTTGTTTGAAAAGCTGAACACCCGAATCCTCAACCTCGGCACCTATGTGAAGCGGGAGTTCAAGAAACTCTATATCGCCTATAAAGCCGACACCAACTTCGTTGATGTCGTTATCCAGAATTCGCGGCTCCGCTTGGCAATCAATATGAAATTCGCCGATGTCATCGACCTGAAAGGCATCTGCAAGGACATCACGGGTGTTGGCAGATGGGGCAACGGCGATGTCGAGGTCGGGCTGGACAGCTTGGACGGGCTGGACGACGTGATGGGGGTTATTGAGCAGGCGTTCAGATTGCAGGATGTGGAGTAAAAACTACTGGGGGAATCTAAGGTGGATGGATTTGTTTTGGCAATAATCATAATAGCTGCTGTGTTTATCCTCATTGCTGTGAGCGTCTCCTTTTTCGTGCGGAAAAACCGCCGTAGGGCTGTCGAGCATATTGTGGAGGTTGAGCCAGCGGAAATAGTGCCGATAACCGCTCCGCCGATGTCAGTCCAACCATCTGCCGATATGCTGGCTATGGTCGAGAAAATCGAGATAGCCAACCGATCAGGTCAAAGCCTGATGCTGTCGAGTGTTGATTCGTCAACCGCCCTCAGCACAAAGAAGTTCCAAGAAATCACGGTGCGTGGCACAGCCATTGGCGCAAACCTCGTGCAAGGGGCTATGCCCGCTCTGGCGCAAGCGCAAACCCTCGCCCAAATCGCACAAGCCGCTCCCAACGGCTTATTTACCGCAACCGCTCCGCTGACAGAGTTGATGAAATACAGCGACGGCACGGTTGCTTCGATAGTGATGGAAGGCGGAAAAATAGCGAACCATTCCGGCTTCCAGCAAGTCGCGCTTTCCGTCGCTAATCCTGCTGCCGTCGTTGGCGCCGGAATGCAAGCGATGGCTATGATTTCAGGTCAATACTACATGGACAAAATCTCGAAGCAGTTGGACGGGATTGAGCATGGCATTGAGAGGCTGATTGGTTTTCACCACGACGAGAACATCGGCAAACTCCGAAGCATTGAAAATCGAATGAGAGAAATCATCGGCAAAAAGCACGTCGACGAAACCGACATCATTGCTCTGCAGTCCGGCATCAGAGAAGCCGACAGCGTTTTGATGGAGTATTCCACCCGCCTTGAACGCCTAAGCAAGACAGGAGAAATCACAGAAGTACAAGCCCGTGCGCTCTGGTCGCGGCTTTCGGCAGCAAAGGAACTGAAAAACCTAAGAGCGAACACCGAGGAACACGAGTTGTATTACTCGTTTCAAATCTGCCTGTTCGCAAGCAAGCTGATGCTTGAAAGCAAAAAAGCGGAGTTCGCAACACGGATGAAAATCGGGGAAACCGAAAAGGCTATGGAAGCCTTCGAATCGTTCAATACAATGCACCAGCAATCCTTCTTGAGCAACGCTTCGGATTTCCTTGCGTCGTTGTATGAACCAATAAATGCCAAGGCATAGTCCTTGGTTAAAAGGCAGTGGTTTGAGTCGAAAAAAGCAAAAGGCGTACTGGAATCAATCGAAGCGAAAAAAGCCGACATACAAAGACACATCGGCATCATCGCAGAAGACGGCTTTGACGAGGAAATGATACGCAGTTTCACCAATGACAGCGAAATTCTCTACTTACCGTCCGGGGATGGGTCAGATCAGCGGGTTTTTATCTCAGTAAAAGATGAAAGCGATACATAAATGATACGGAGGTTTCCTGAATGAATAAAATATCGATTCGCTTTTTTGATGACGCGGAAGTCCGTGCCGTATGGGACGACGCAAATTCAAAATGGTGGTTTTCCGTGCTTGATATAGTCGGAGTTTTACGCGGCAAAAGCGATTATGAGAAAAACCGAAATTACTGGAAATACCTCAAAGCAAAGCTGAAGCGTGAAAACAATCAACTGGGTAGTGTGACTACCCAGTTCAAATTCACTGCGCCTGACGGTAAAAAACGCGCCGCGAATGTTCTTGACTATGACGGCATCATTGCGCTTGCCAAAAATTTTCCGAGTAAAAAAGCAAATCGTTTTATTGAGTGGTTCACATACAGCGACGAGACAATCGACGGCAAAAGCAAAAGCAAGGCGTATGCGTTTTTTGACAGTTCCCTGCTTGACACATTAGAGGTTGGGACGGTTAAAGGCTTGCAGCAGATTCATGGCTATCTGTTCGGCGGGCTTTATGATTTTGCCGGGCAAATCAGAACGCACAATATAGCCAAAGGCGGCTTTCAGTTCGCTATGGCGCGCTTCCTGCCCGAAACGCTCAAAAGCATCGAAAAAATGTCCGAAAGCACCTTCGATGAAATTGCGGACAAATATGTGGAGATGAATGTCGCTCACCCGTTTATGGAGGGCAACGGCAGAAGCACGAGGATTTGGCTCGACCTGATGCTTAAAAAAAACCCGAAACTCTGTGTTGATTGGAGCAAAATCAACAAGAAAGACTACCTCTCCGCTATGGAAAAAAGCGTTTCAAATCCGGCACAAATAAAAGCCTTATTAAAATCGGCTTTAACCGATAAAATTAACGACCGTGAGGTCTTTATGAAAGGCGTGGACTATTCCTACTACTATGAGCAGGAAGACAACATTTCAGAAGAATAAGCCTGTACCCTGACTTATTCCCGAGAACGGACGAAAATCATGGAACTGTTTCCACGAACAGATAGCCCCCTAAAAACCACCGTTGACCTATTCCTACGAACGGACAAATGATAAAATACATACCAGACATCAATCTGATTGGCTCGTGCCATGTGGAGTGTGTAATACTGATGAAACTAAAGGGAGCCAGTAGCTAGGCTCCCTTGAACATTAATTAAAGCATTCAAGTCTTCTCCTAATTCACTAATTGCACAGAACTACTTGCAACATCCTCCATAGAACTACTGGTTTGTTGTGCAGATGCAGCGATTTCTTGAATTACACCTCTCACTTGCACTTTCCCCGGCAGTACAGATCTCCTAAGGGTTGCTCGGCTCTCAGCAGGTCGCTTCTGCAGCCTGGACGGCATCTCGGTCGCACGCTTCGTAAAGCCACCGTTCAGCCTAGGCACGCGGGTCCTTGGGCAAATCAAGCAGGAAGTCGCGTAGGGCAGTGCCGATCTCGTGGGGAGAGTCTTCCTGGAGGAAGTGGCTACCGCGCACGGTAACTTCTCGTTGGTTCGGCCAACTGCGGGCGAACTCAAGAGCGCCTCCACGCAGCACCACTCCGGGGTCTCCGACCACCAACAGCTTCGGTACTGAACTCTGTGCTAGCCACGCTCCGAAGGACTCGACGACCTCCACTACATCTGCTGGATGGCCGTCAATCGGCAGTTCGCGGGGCCATTCCAAGGTCGGCTTCCGAGAGTCCGGCGTAGGGTAAGGGGCCCGGTAAGTGTTCATCTCCTCGTCGGTAAGGGTACGCATCACACTCATGGGCAGGACTTCCTCGATGAAGAGGTTCCCTTCAAGGACAAGCTTCTCGCCCTCCGTGGAACGGATGGCACCGAAAACTTCAGGGAAGTCGCCAAGTGTCATCGGCTGGACGTGCGTCTCCATGTAGGCGATCGCTTTGACCCTGTCGGGGTGTCGCTGCACCCAGTGGTGCCCGAGATCTCCGCCCCAGTCATGGACTACGAGAGTCACATTGCTGTCAAGGCCCAGCGCATCGAACCAAGCGTCGAGGTAGCGCACGTGGTCAGCGAAACGGTAGCCACCGTCAGGGGCAGGGCCAGATGCTCCCATGCCAACCAAGTCTGGGGCAAGGCAACGGCCGATATCGGAGACATGGGGGATAACATTTCGCCACAGATAAGACGAAGTGGGGTTGCCATGGAGGAAGACGATCGGGTCTCCCTCACCGGTGTCAACGTAGCTGATCTCTGTGCCGAGTACCGAGACACGCTTGCGCGGATGGGGGTCAACAGCAGGGATTTGGTCAGTACCTTTCGTGTTCATGCCTTTTGAAACTGCTGTAATTTTCTCAATCTTTTTGTCCATTTTTATCATTCTCCTTTATCTGTCACTACAACTCTTCGTGCCATCAATAACACACCTCTATCTTTCTTTTTCACATAACTATTTCAAGAGGTCTTTAAGTTGTTTCCATATTTTTGAAATGAAATTATCTCCTAATACACGCTTATATTGCAATCCGCCTTTGGTGCTTGAGATAAGAAGAACTGCCAATGCCTCCAGATCTTCAGCATTTTGAATGGCACCTTCCTTTTTTGAATCTTTAAGCAGTTCTGTTAGAAAATCTATCTCCACTTGACTTAGTTTGTGTACTTTCTGTTGCATTGATGTTGGCAAGTAATTATAGTCTGTCTGTAATGCTGATATTGGACACACACCATTTTCATTTATATGTTGGATCCTTTTTGAAATAAATGCCAACGGTTTATCCGTCGCTTTTATTGATGCCTGTTTTATCTCAGAAAAAGTTTTTTCAAGATCTTCTTGAATCCTATCGCAAACTGCGATACCTAAATCTCCTTTCTTTTCAAAATGATAATGAATACTTGCTTTAGTGACGCCTAGCTCTTTTGCTAAATCATCATAGCTAAAAGATAAATAGCCTTTTTCTTGAATATTTTTTATGGTTAATTCAATGATTTGAGATTTTCTGTTTATCATGAATATATACTAACTTACTAGTAGGTAAGTGTCAATATAAACAATTTATTTTTATTTAGCAATTGAATTACTGTTCGAATTACACGGAAAAATTTAACACAAAATATCCAATTTTCTTTAGTGTGTTGTTCTACAATCTGGCCCTTTTTTGGAATGTAACCGTCAAATAACTTTCAACGCGTGGCGGCGAGCACCCACGCAACTTCCTCGCGGGCTTTCACGGTTATTTGCATGTCGATGGGTATGCAGGTTACCACAAAGTCAAAGATGTGACGCTCGTTGGCTGCTGGGCACATGCGCGGCGTAACTATGACGAAGCGCTGAAAGGTACGCCACAAGCCAAGAACAATCCGGAATCAGTAGCGGCGCAAGGGCTGT
>Ga0255334_1000487_pt1 | contig 30635 bp, 23 predicted proteins | sample EtOH5_35cm_T3_12_FD_202080 | JGI IMG/M metagenome (GOLD analysis project Ga0255334, IMG submission 202080) | Sandy soil microbial communities from University of British Columbia, Vancouver, Canada - EtOH5_35cm_T3_129 | ecosystem: Engineered > Artificial ecosystem > Sand microcosm > Unclassified ... | reverse complement strand
CCTGAAATACATGTGGAACGTTCTGCACGGAGATCTTGGGCGCTCCTATCAGTTCCCCACGACGACCGTTACCGAGAAGATCGGTCAAGCGTTTCCGGCATCGGCCGAGCTTGGTATGTGGGCTTTGCTGATCGCCGTCATCATAGGCATCGCTCTCGGCATTGTCGCTTCTCTCAATCATAACAAGGGTCTCGACTACGCAGCCATGTTCACCGCGGTTATTGGCGTTTCCATCCCTTCTATGATTCTTGGTCCGCTGCTTTCCTATTATGTCGGCGTTAAGCTGGGCTGGTTCCCTTCCGGCTTGTGGAAAGGTCCCCAATACCGCGTATTGCCCGCCATCACACTTTCCTTCGGTACGATTGCTATATTGGCGCGTTTGATGAGAGCGTCCATGCTGGATGTTCTCAGCCAGGATTATATCAAGACCGCCAAAGCCAAGGGCCTCTCGCCCAAGGCAACTGTGTGGAAGCATACGATCCGCAATGCCATCATTCCGGTTATCACCGCTCTTGGTACGATCGCCGTCAATTTGGTCACCGGCACTTTGATTGTCGAACAGGTCTTCGCCGTGCCGGGACTCGGCAAGCACTTCGTGCAAGCCGTCACTTCCAATGACTACACGATGATTGCGGGACTGACGATATTCTATTCCGTAATCCTGATGATAACCTTGTTCCTAGTAGACGTGGCTTACGGGTTAATTGACCCTCGGATTCGTGTTTCGAAAGGGAGGGCCTAACTCATGCAAGAAATCAGTCAAGAACAGTTCACACCGATCGTTCGCGATCAGCTCGGAACCGAGAAGATCGTTCGGCCTTCGGTCAATTTCTGGGCGGATGCCTGGAGAAGACTCCGCATGAACAAGCTTGCCATGGCCGGTTTGATCACCCTGATCCTTCTGACCCTCATGGCGATTTTCGGCCCGTTCTTCACCAAACACACGTACGATTTTCAAGACTACAACAACCTGGACAAGACCCCGAACGGCACCTTCTGGTTCGGTACGGATGAATTTGGCCGGGATATGTGGACCCGAGTCTGGTGGGGTACCCGCATCTCGCTGTTCATCGGCGTTGTCGCGGCTCTGGTTGACCTGCTCATCGGCGTTTTGTACGGCGGAATCGCCGCTTATTTTGGCGGACGCGTCGACGATATCATGATGCGCATTATGGAAGTCATTTATGCCATTCCTTATTTGCTCATCACCATTCTGCTGATCATGTACCTTAAACCCGGTATCCCGACGATCATCATCGCCTATTCGATTACCGGCTGGGTCGGCATGGCCCGCCTCGTGCGCGGCCAGATTCTCCAGATCAAGGAGCAGGAATTCGTGCTCGCTGCCCGCACGCTCGGCGCGAGTCCTTGGCGGATTATTATGCGCCACCTGATTCCGAATGCCCTCGGGATCATCATTGTTCAAATTACGTTCGCTGTTCCGGGAGCTATCTTTACCGAAGCGTTCCTCAGCTTTCTCGGACTCGGAGTTAAAGCGCCCATGGCATCCCTGGGCGTATTGATCAGCGACGGCGCCGGTGTTCTCCAATTTCATTCGTACCGCCTGATCATTCCAACCATTGTCTTCAGCTTGATTCTCTTGAGCTTCAATCTGCTCGGCGACGGACTGCGCGATGCGTTCGATCCGAAGCTGCGCAAATAAGGGGTGAAAATGGAATGACCACAACGAAAGAAACCAAGCGGATTCTGGGCGTGAACGACCTGAAGGTCTCCTTCCGAACCTATGCCGGCGAAGTGCAAGCCGTGCGGGGAGTCACGTTCCATTTGGATAAAGGGGAAGTTCTGGCGATTGTCGGCGAGTCGGGTTGCGGCAAATCCGTCACAGCCCAGACGATCATGCGTCTTTTGCCTTCTCCCCCGAGCTTTATCAAAAGCGGTTCAATCCTCTTTAACGAGGAAACCGACATTGTGAAGCTATCGGAACGCCAGATGCAAAAGGTGCGCGGCTCGGAAATGGGCATGATTTTCCAGGATCCGATGACCTCGCTCAACCCGACCATGACCGTAGGCAAGCAGATCAGTGAAAGCCTGATCAAGCATCAAGGCATGAACCAAACGCAAGCGATGGCCCGTTCGCTGGAAATGCTCAAGCTGGTCGGCATGTCCAATCCGGAAGGCCGCTTGAAGCAGTATCCCCACGAGTTATCCGGCGGGATGCGCCAGCGCGTGATGATCGCGATCGCGCTTGCCTGCAACCCGAAGCTGCTCATTGCCGACGAACCGACGACGGCGCTCGACGTGACCATTCAAGCTCAGATCATTGAGCTCATGCAGGATCTGAAGGATAAGACTGATTCCTCGATCATCATGATCACCCATGACTTGGGTGTCGTTGCCGAGATGGCGGACCGCGTTATCGTCATGTACGCCGGCAAGATCGTCGAAGAGGGCACGGTGGACGAGATTTTCTACGAATCTCGCCATCCTTACACCTGGGGGCTCTTGCGCTCCGTTCCCCGTCTCGACACGGAGAACAAGAGCGAGCTGGTGCCGATCCCCGGCACGCCGCCCGATCTGTTCGCGCCGCCTAAGGGCTGCGCCTTTGCGGACCGCTGCCCCTATGCCATGAAAGTATGCCTGGACATCGATCCGGAGAAATTCGAAGTGAAGGGCGAGCATCGTGCCGCCTGTTGGCTCTGCCACCCGGATGCGCCGCCTGTCGAGCGCCCGGTCGAAGCGGGAGGTGCGGTATAATGGCTGACCAGAAGTATCTGCTTGAAGTCAAGGACATGAAGAAGCATTTCAACATCGGCGGCAAAAAGCTCAAGGCCGTCGATGGCATCACCTTTGGCGTCCGCAAGGGGGAAACCCTCGGGATCGTCGGCGAGTCCGGCTGCGGCAAATCCACCGCCGGCAAGACGATCATCGGTCTGTATGATATTACCGACGGGGATGTCCTGTTCGGCGGCAAGAGCATCAAGAACATGAGCGCGAAGGACCGCCTCAGCTATACCCGCAGCATGCAGATGGTATTCCAGGATCCCTATGCTTCGCTTAATCCGCGGATGACCGTCGGCGATGTCATTGCCGAAGGCATCGACATCCACGGGCTGGCGAAGAGCCGGGCGGATAGGACGAAACGGGTACACGCCCTGCTCGACTCCGTCGGCCTCAACTCCGAGCATGCCGGCCGGTTCCCCCACGAGTTCTCCGGCGGCCAGCGCCAGCGCATCGGGATCGCCCGGGCGCTCGCTATCGAACCGGAATTCATCGTGGCGGACGAACCGATCTCCGCGCTCGACGTATCCGTCCAGGCTCAGGTCATCAACCTGTTCCAGACGCTGCAGAAGGAACGCGGCTTGACCTACTTGTTCATCGCGCATGACTTGGCGATGGTCAAGCACATCTCCGACCGGATCGGCGTCATGTACCTCGGCAAGATGATGGAAATCACCACGTCGGACAAGCTGTACGCCAAGCCGCTGCATCCGTACACCCAGTCGCTCCTCTCTGCGATCCCGATTCCCGACCCGGAAGTCGAGCGCACCCGGGAACGGATCATCCTGCAGGGGGAAGTTCCGAGCCCGCTGAACCCGCCTAGCGGCTGCCCGTTCCGCACGCGCTGCCCGCACGCCATGGAGGTCTGCTCGAAGCAGATGCCTCCGATGAAGGAAATCGAAGACGGCCACTATGCGGCCTGCTACTTGTACTGAAATGAAAGGCAAACAGCTTCCTGCTTCGCTCGTCGCGAAGGATAGGAAGCTGTTTTTTTGTCTATTTTCGAAGTGTTGGAATTGAATTGGGGATTTTTTCAATGTTCTTCCGGCATATTAGTTCTGCGCAGTTCCTAAGCGGCTGCCCGTCTCGCACGCGCTGCCTTTGCACGCGATGCCTTTGCACGAGCTGCCTTTGCATGAGCTGCCTTTGCACGAGCTGCCTTTGCACGCCATGGAGGCTTGTTCGGAGAAGATGCTCCCAATGAAGGAAGTCGAAAAGGGCCACTATGCGGACTGCTACGAGATGGAGTGAAGAATAACGGTAATTTTTCCTGCTATTTTCTGCTGAAGACCGTAAGTCTGGAAATAGAGGGAATTATGCCCTCTATTTCTTGAAAATCACGCTCAGGAGGAGAATTTGTGAGAATAGCAGTAATTTTTCCTTCTATTTAGAAGAATATGGGGGAGCAAGCTGAAATAGCGGTATTTTTTACCGTTGTTTTCATATGGGGAATCGCAAGGATAACCGGTCATTCACCTGGTCAAGCGCCGGATCGATCTTCGCTTTGCCGGATGACCGTCTGGGACGGGATTTGTTTTTTGTGAAGCAAGTCCGTGGATGGAGATGCAGTTCCGAACAAAAAGAAGCTTCCAGTCCCACTCTGACAGTGGTTTTGGAAGCTTCTTTGACAATTACCGCTTTACCGCTTTCGAGACAGCCTCTTAGTAGCTGCGCCTCAATAACGTTTCTCGGTTTGCTCGCGGACTGCCCAACTGGGAACTACGCCTCAATAACGCTTCTCGGTTTGCTCGCGGACTGCCCAACTGGGAGCTGCGCCTCAATAACGTTTCTCGGTTTTCTCGCGGACTGCCCGTACGTTATTCTTGTGTTCTTCCGGCATGTTCGTTCAGCGCATTCCTTATTGCAGCAAATTTTTTTCGTCCGTAAATTCAAAAAAGTATTGCGCATTTAGGAATGTAATGCTATAATTGCATGCACCAATAAATTATTTTAAATTTAATCATATCATAAAATGAGTACAATGTCAAATACAATTATGGGAGGCTCCTTGAGAGCTGTAAAATGGATTACCGGGTTTCTTATTGAGCGCTGCAAGTGAGTTTGTTGCGAAGTGGCGATCGACACGGAAGGAGACAGATTCATGGCGAACGAATTTCCTAGCAAATCCGCCGGGCCAGAAGTTGACGGACCGGAAACAGCAATAACCGGCGATTACAATGAATTTGAGCTGTCTGCGGAAATGAAAGTGGATGATCCTATCCGTCTTTATTTACGGGAGATCGGACGAGTTCCGCTTCTTTCCGGCGAGGATGAGGTAGAGCTGGCCAGAAGAATCCAGGATGGCGACGAAGAGGCGAAAAGAAGCCTGGCGGAAGCAAACCTGCGGTTAGTGGTCAGCATTGCCAGACGGTATAACGGCCGCGGGATGCTTTTTCTGGATTTAATTCAGGAAGGAAATATGGGGTTGATGAAGGCGGTCGAGAAATTTGATCACACCAAAGGATACAAATTCAGCACATACGCAACCTGGTGGATTCGGCAAGCCATTACCCGCGCCATTGCGGATCAAGCCCGAACAATACGCATCCCCGTTCATATGGTCGAAACGATCAATAAGTACATCCGGGTGTCCAGACAGTTGCTCCAGGAAATCGGGAGAGAACCAACGGTAGACGAAATCGCCGAGGCTATGGAAGTGAGCCCGGACAAAGTGCGGGAGATTACGAAGGTAGCTCAAGAGCCGGTATCGCTGGAAACGCCTATCGGCGAGGAAAACGATTCCCACTTGGTGGATTTTATCGAGGATCAGGATGCTTTGGCCCCGTCGGATTCCGCAGCTTTCACCATGATGAAGGAGCAGCTGGAGGATGTTCTGGATACGCTCACGGAGCGGGAGGAAAAAGTCCTGCGGCTCCGCTTTGGGCTTAATGACGGCAGATCACGCACGCTTGAGGAAGTAGGCCATGTATTCGGTGTGACTCGCGAGCGAATCCGCCAAATTGAAGCCAAAGCCTTGAGAAAGCTTCGTCACCCCAGCCGCAGCAAGCGATTGAAGGATTTTTTGGAGTAGACAGGAAGAACGTACACCAATCGGGCAGCCAGCGAGAAGATCGGGAAATGTTATTGTGGCGCAGCTCCAAAGCGCATAAGAGTCATGATGCTCCACGGCAATTCGGTTGTATTTTTACGGAACCGCATGTACAATCGTAAATGAATTGCCGCCGGTTTCCAGTACGGGGAGACCGGCGCGAATTGGAGGCTTGGCTCTGTTGATACTGGAACCCATTACGCTCGGAGCGGGGCAGGCGCTGGCGGAGGAATACCGCCGGAATTTCTCCCGGCTGAAGGAGCTGTATGCGTATAATCCCTGGGAGTCCGCCGACTGGCAGCGGCGTGCGGCCCGGCGCGGCCGGGGCGATGCTCCCGCCGCCGACCGGGAGCAGGTGGCGGATGCCCTTCTTGCGTTCAATGCGCGAATGGGCAACGCGCAGGAAGCGATGCGCCAGATCGAGCGCTTGCGCGATCCGGACGCCCTGGTGCTGACCGGCGGCCAGCAGGCCGGCTTGTTCACCGGCGAGCTCCTGGTTATGTACAAGGCGGTGACCATTCTCCACGCCGCCCGGACGGCGGAAGCGAGGCTCGGCCGGCCGGTCGTTCCGGTCTTCTGGATCGCCGGCGAGGATCACGACTTCGACGAGGTCAACCATGTCTCCGTCCTGAATAACCGATTGGAGACGGACAGGATCGTGCTGCCGCGTCCCGGCAGCGGCCGGACGTCCGTGAGCCGAACGGCCATTCCGGACTGGGAGCCGGTGCTGTCGGCGCTGGAGTCCGCGCTCATGGATACCGAATTCAAGACCGGACTCATGGAAAGGCTGAGGGCGATCGGCCGCGAGTCGAGGACGCTGACGGAGTTTTTTGCCCGCATGCTGGCCTGGCAATTCGGAGAGCAAGGGCTCGTGCTGCTCGATTCGGACGATCCCGCCATCCGCGTGTGCGAGAAGGAGTTCTTCCGCGAGCTGATCACCCGCCAAGCGGAGCTGACCGAGTCGCTGCAGGCGGGCGAGCAGGCGGTCATTCAGCTCGGGTACGCTCCGCAGGCCGAGGTGAATCCGGACGGAGCGAACCTGTTCCTCTACGAGGAAGAGACGGGAGACCGCATGCTGCTGTACCGCAAGCAAGGCGGCTTTACTGACCGCCGCGGGGCACGCTTGTACGCGCAGGAGGAGCTGCTGGCCCGGCTCGACCGCTCGCCGCAGGACTTCAGCAACAACGTGCTGACGAGGCCGCTCATGCAGGAGTACCTGCTGCCTGTGCTCGGCGTGGTTCTCGGCCCCGGCGAGCTCGCGTATTGGGGGCTGACCCGCCGCGCCTTCGAGGCCTTCGGCCTGGACATGCCATTGCTTCTGCCGCGCAAAAGCTATACGCTCATCGAAGGCACGGTTGCCAAGCACATGCGCAAGTACGGCTTGACGCTGGAGGATGTGTTTAACCGCTTCGAGGAACGGAAGCAGGCTTGGCTGAAGGAGCAAGACAACTTGGGGATCGCGGAGCGCTTCGCTTGGGCGAAGGATAAGCTGCGGGAAGACTACCAGCCGATCGTCGACCTCGTCTCGTCCATCAATCCGGGCATGGCGAAACTGGCCGGCGTGAATCTGATGAAGATCATGGAGCAGGCGGAGTTTCTCGAAGCCCGCTCGACGGAAGCCTATCAGGCGCAATTCGACGCGTCCATCCGGCAGTGGGACCGGATCGTTCTGTCGCTGAATCCCGGAGGCAAGCTGCAGGAGCGGGTGTACAACCTGCTGCCCTATCTCGTCAAATACGGAAACAGTTGGCTCTGGGAGCTGACGGACAACCTCACGGAAGAGTGGGGAGAGCATCGGGCTGTTTTTTTCTAAATTTAAGGAGGCGAGCATGAGCATGAATACGAAAGACAAGAGCATCATTGCCAACCCGGCTTTCGCGGCGGAGGGGCATCTGAAGATCGATTGGGTGGACGCCCACATGCCGGTGTTGAACCGGATCAAGGAGCAATTTGTCAAGGAGCAGCCGTTCCAGGGGCTGAAGGTGGCGATCTCGCTGCACCTGGAGGCCAAAACGGCCTATCTGGCCAAGGTCGTTCAAGCCGGCGGCGCGGAGGTGGCGATCACCGGCAGCAATCCGCTGTCGACGCAGGATGACGTCTGCGCGGCTCTCGTCGAGGACGGAATCACCGTCTACGCGAAGTACAACCCGGAGCCGGCGAAATACAAGGAGCTGCTGATCAAGACGCTGGAGACGGAGCCGGACCTGATCATCGACGACGGCGGGGACCTGGTCACCCTTTTGCATACGGAACGCAAGGATCTCTTGAAGACGGTTCGCGGCGGCGCGGAGGAGACCACCACCGGGATTCTCCGGCTCAAGGCTCTGGAAAAGGAAGGCGCGCTCAAGTTCCCCATGGTCGCCGTGAATGATGCGTACTGCAAGTACCTGTTCGACAACCGGTACGGCACCGGCCAGTCGGTCTTCGACGGCATCAACCGGACCACGAATCTGGTCGTCGCCGGCAAGACGGTGGTCGTCGTCGGCTACGGCTGGTGCGGCAAAGGCGTCGCCATGCGGGCCAAGGGCCTTGGAGCGAACGTCATCGTCACGGAAGTCGACGCGATCAAGGGCGTCGAGGCTTACATGGACGGCTTTGCCGTCATGCCGATGGCGGAGGCGGCGAAGCGCGGCGATCTGTTCGTCACGGTGACCGGGAACAAGGATGTCATCCGCGGCGAGCATTACGAGGTCATGAAGGACGGAGCCTTGCTGGCCAATGCCGGTCACTTCGACGTCGAGGTCAACAAGCCCGAGCTGAACGCCCTCTCCGTATCCAAGCGGACCGTGCGCCGGAATATCGAGGAGTTCAAGCTGAAGGACGGCCGCCGGATCTACCTGCTGGCGGAAGGGCGGCTGGTCAACCTCGCGGCGGGCGACGGCCATCCGGCGGAGATCATGGACATGACCTTCGCGCTGCAAGCCATGTCCCTCAAGTACGTCAACGAGCAGTACAAGATCATCGGCAACCGCGTGCTCACCTTGCCTTATGAGTTGGACGAGCAGGTGGCGCGCTTCAAGCTGGAGTCTCTCGGCACCGGAATCGACGCGCTGAGCGACGAGCAGAAGGCTTATTTGCAGAGCTGGCAGCAGCACTGATCGCCCCGCTTGAGACGCTCCGAGCGGCATTAACCATTTAGGTTATTAAATTTTTCGAAAAATCCTGCCGGAGAGGCAGGATTTTTTGATTGGATTGCGAATATTAAGTATAACGCGTGGGGAGAAGTGGGGGAAAGTGGAGGAAAGGGGCGCTGACATCCGTGTTTATGGGGGAATACCAACATAGCATCGATGAAAAAGGCCGCTTGACCATCCCCGCCCGGTTCCGCGAGGAGCTCGGGGCTGCGTTCGTCATCACCCGCGGGCTTGATCAATGTCTGTTCGTCTACCCGAGTTCCGAATGGGGGGTTCTCGAACAGAAGCTGAAGTCGCTGTCCCTGATGAAATCCGATGCCCGCGCGTTCACCCGCTTTTTCTTTTCCGGGGCGGTCGAATGCGAGCTGGACAAACAGGGAAGGGTAAATTTGCCGAAGAACCTGACGGAGCACGCCAAGCTGGACAAGGACTGCGTGGTAATCGGCGTCTCCAGCCGGGTGGAAATCTGGAGCAAGGCCGTCTGGGAGGACTACTCGCAGAAATCTGAGGAATCCTTCAACGAGATCGCCGAGAAGCTGGTGGATTTCAACTTCGATCTTTAAGGACAGGCAGGAGGATAGCAAGCTGATGTTTCATCATGTGACCGTCATGAAGGAAGAAGCGGTGGAGGGGCTGAAGATTCGTCCCGACGGGATCTATGTCGACTGCACGCTCGGCGGAGCCGGGCACAGCGAGCGGATCGCCGCCGAGCTTGGTCCGGACGGCAGACTGATCGCTTTCGATCAGGATGAAACGGCGCTCACTCATGCGAGAGAGAGGCTGGCTCCTTATCTGGACCGGGTGATTTTGGTCAAAAGCAATTTTCGATACATTAGGGAGAAGCTGAGCGAGCTCCCGGTTCCGCAGCGAAACGGCGTTCCGCAGGTGCACGGGATTCTCTACGATCTCGGAGTCTCCTCTCCCCAGTTGGATGAAGCCGAACGCGGCTTCAGCTACAACCAGGAAGCGGAGCTCGATATGCGGATGGACCGCAGCTCGCCGCTGACGGCCGCCGAGATCGTCACTGAATGGCCGGAGCTTACGATCGCCAAAATTTTGTTCGAGTACGGGGAGGAGAAATTCTCCCGCCGTATCGCCGCCGCCATCGTGCGCGAGCGCGGCTTGGGCCCGATCCGTTCCACCCTGCAGCTGGCCGAGATCATCAAGGAGGCGATTCCGGCTGCGGCGCGGAGAACGGGGCCGCATCCCGCCAAGCGGAGCTTCCAGGCGCTGCGCATCGCCGTGAACGACGAGCTGCGGGCGTTCGAGGACTCTCTCGAACAGGCAGTGGATTGCCTCGCTCCGGGTGGAAGGCTGTCCGTCATCACCTTCCATTCCTTGGAGGACCGCATCTGCAAGCAGACATTTGTCCGGTTCGTCGGAACCTGCACATGTCCGCCGGATTTTCCGGTATGCACCTGTGGAAAAGTCGCGAAGCTCCGCCTTGTCGGACGCAAGCCGCAAGAGCCCTCTCAGGAAGAGCTCGACATGAACCCGCGCGCACGATCGGCCAAGCTGAGAGTCGCCGAGAAACTAAGCGAAGCAAAGGAGTAGATGAACTTGGCGTATACGTATGGCAACCTGGCGGTAAGGGAAGCGGAACGGCAGAGAGAGAACCCGAAACCGGGCAATCGCCCGAAGCCGTCCCCCGGCCGCAGGACGTTCAAGCTGTCTGCTCTGGAAAAACTGGTCTACCTCGGGGCTTGCGTGGCCCTTATGGCTGTGCTTGCCAGCTTGGTTCTGCTCACCTCGCAGCTCTATAACACCAACCATCAGATCTATCAGACGAAGCAAGAGATGAAGCAGCAGGAAGAGAGGAACGCGGAGCTGAAGGCCATGCTGTGGACCGTCAAGAATCCGGAAAAGCTTTCCACGGAAGCAGTGGCGGAAGGATACAAGCCCGTTCAGGATGATCAGAAGCCAAGTCTCGGGAGCAGCCCGGATTCCGCTCACAAGACGGCGTCCCGATAACCGGCGGGGAGTGTATACAACCATATGGATAAAACTTTAAAAATCCGGTCCCTGTTGATCGGAGTCTTTTTTTTCCTGTTGTTTTTCACAGTGGTGGGGCGCATCTATTGGATTCAGGTGGTCGAGGCCTCAGACTTAAGGGAGAAAGCCGAGAGGATGTGGACCTCGGAAGAGATTCTGCAGCCAGTGCGCGGCTCCATCATGGATCGGAACGGCCGGGCGCTGGCGGAGGAAGCTCCGGCGTACACGGTCGCGCTCAATCCGGAGAGCATCAATCAGCGGGGTATCGCCCGCGATGTCGCCCATGAGCTGGCTCAGGCGCTGAAGACGAAGGACGATCCCGCCTACGTCGCCGACCTCGAAGACCGCCTGTACAAGCTCGCCACCAAAAAGCGTTCGGTGCCCAAGGACGGGAAAATATACTTGGATGAGGTCGCAGTCAAGCCGGAGGGCTGGAAGCTGAACGCCGAGAAGAAGCGCGCCGTGGAAGCGGTGATCGCGAAGCTTCAGGCCGAGCTCAAGGCGGAGGGCAAGCCTTACTACAATTCGGTCGGCATCTACCTGAAGGAAACGGAGAAGCGCTATTATCCGTTCGACCGGCTGGCTTCGCAGGTGCTCGGCTATGTCAGCAAGGAAGAAGGCAAGGCTGTTATGGGGCTGGAAAAGAGCCTCGACGACCAGCTCACCGGCACGCCGGGCAAGCTCGTGAAGGAGAAGGACCTCAAGGGAGTCGAAGTTCCCGGCTCTAAGGCGAGCCTGACGCCGCCGATCGACGGCAGGAACGTGCAGCTCACGATCGACCAGAACATCCAGTATTATCTGGAAAAAGAATTGCGGGTCATGCAGGACAAGTACAAGCCCAAAAGCATGACCGCCATCGCGGTCAACCCGCAGACGATGGAGATTCTCGGCATGGCCAGCACGCCGGATTTCAATCCGAACGAATACTGGCTGTCCGATCCGAGCGCTTTTCGAAATCGGGCGGTCATGGATCAGTTCGAGCCCGGTTCAACCTTCAAGATCGTCACCTTGGCGGGAGCGATCGAGCAGGGCATCTGGAACCCTCAGGCGACCTTTCAGTCCGGCGTCGTCAAGTTTCCGGGCATGAAGGAGATCCGCGACCACAACTGGAGCGGTTGGGGAACGATTTCGTTCATGGAGGGCCTCGTGCGCTCCAGCAACGTTCTGTTTACCAAGCTGGGGTACGAAGGACTCGGCAAGGATAAGTTTACTTCGTACGTGCACAAGTTCGGCTTCGGCGAGCGGACGGGAATCGATCTTTCCGGGGAAGCGGCCGGCAACACGGACTTCCGCTACGAGTCCGACTATGCGCGGGCTACCTTCGGCCAATCCATCTCGGTGACCGCCATTCAGCAGGCGGCCGCTTTCGCCGCCATCGCTAACGGCGGCAAGCTGATGAAGCCTTACATCATTAAGGAAATCAGCGATCCGAAGACGGGAAAAGCGGTACAGACCGGCAAGCCGGAGGTCGTCCGGCAGGTGGTCAGCCCGGAGGTGGCCAGGCAGACGACCCTCGCCCTGGAGCATGTCATGACCGATGAGCACGGCACGGGCCTGAAAGCCGCTATTCAGGGCTACCGCATCGCCGGCAAGACCGGAACGGCCAACATCGTTCCGGAAGGGGAGAAGACCTACGCTGATGGGCAATATCTGGTATCCTTCTACGGGTTCGCACCGATCGAGAATCCGCAGATTCTGATCGGGGTGATCGCCGATCGCCCCGATCTGGGGGGGGACTATCACAAAGGCGGCGAGGTGACCCTGCCGGTGTTTAAGAACGCCATGAGCGAGACGCTCGCTTATCTGGGGATTCCCTCCTCGGACAGCAAGGCGAAGGCGACCCAGGCGCAAGCCTCCGCTTCCGTTCCGGAATTAACCGGACTTCCGATGAAGGAGGCGAAGGCCAAACTGGCGGCAGCCGGCCTTCATGTCGACTTGCTCGGGACGGGGGGCACCGTCACCAAACAGCTCCCGGCCGCCGGGACCGAGGTGCTTCTCGGCCGCCGGGTCGTTCTCGTCGCTGGAGCGGTCGGGACGGCGGAGGTGCCGGACCTGACCGGCATGTCGCTTCGCGATGCCGTCGAGATCGCCACCCTGCTGCAGATTCCGTACAAGGTCGATGGAGAAGGCTTTGTGACCTCCCAGAAGGTGACGGGAACCGGCAGCAAGCGAACGCTTGAGCTTACGCTTAAGCCGTTCAGCGGCTCCGCCGGGGAAGGGAACGGGGCTTCCGCATCCCCGTCGCCTTCTGCATCTCCGTCTGAATCCCCGTCGCCTTCCGCGGCCGGCCCTTCGTCCTCTCCTGGCGGCGGGAAGGACTCGGCGGGCGGCAGCGCCGGTACCGGTTCAGGCGCGAATTCGGGCGGCGCCGGCTGAGGTCATATGCGCAATGGCTTGTTCTACCTGACCGTTGTCCCGAATAGTCATGAGATGAACCATACTTGACGATTCGGAGGGAACTGTCATGAAGCTGTCACCCGTGACTATGCGCCGTCGGCTGTGGTTCGCCCTACTGGGCGGCATCGTGATCTTCGCAGCGCTGATCCTGCGGCTGGCGTATGTTCAGCTTTGGCTCGGTCCCGATCTGACGGCCAAGGCCGAGGATTCCTGGCGCCGGGAAATTCCCCACGCGGACAAGCGGGGGGAGATCTGGGACCGGAACGGCGTTCGGCTGACGTACAACGTGAGCTCGCCTTCGGTCGTGGCGGTGCCAGCCCAGATCAAGGACAAGCAAGGAACGGCGCAGAAGCTCGCCGGCATTCTCGGCATGTCCCAGGAGGCGGTCTACAAGCAGATCACCGTCAACAAAATGCTGGTCGACATCAAGCCGGCCGGCCGCAAGCTGAGCGAGGAGAAAGCGAAGCAGATCCGGGCGCTCAGCCTGTCCGGCATTGTCGTGGCCGAGGACAACAAGCGCTACTATCCCTTCGGCCAGCTGGCATCCCACATCCTCGGTTTCACCGGCGGCTACAACCAGGGGCTGACGGGAGTCGAAGCCAAGTACGACGATGAGCTGACCGGCGTCAAGGGCAGCGTGTCCTTTCTGTCGGACGCCTCCGGCCAGCGGATGCCGGGTTCCTCGGAGGAATTTCAGCAGCCGAAGGATGGCCTCAATCTGCAACTGACCATCGACTATTACCTGCAATCCGTTCTGGAGCGGGAGCTCGACAATACGATGACCCAGACGCAAGCCGCGCAGGCTTGGGCGATCATGATGGACCCGAACACCGGCGAAATTCTCGCCATGGGCAATCGCCCCGGCTATGAGCCGGAGAAGTTCAATCAGTACCCTCCCGAGATCTACAACCGCAACCTGCCTATCTGGATGACCTACGAGCCCGGGTCCACGTTCAAAATTATCACGCTCGCAGCCGCTCTGCAGGAGAAGAAAATTACCTTCAACGAGCCCTTCTTCGATTCCGGCAGCGTCAAGGTCGCCGGTGCCACTCTCCACTGCTGGAAGCGGGGCGGACATGGCAGCGAGACGATGCTCGAGGTCGTCGAGAATTCCTGCAACCCGGGCTTCGTGCTCATGGGGCAGCGGCTCGGCAAAGAGAAGCTGTTCGATTACATCACCCGCTTCGGCTTCGGCAAGAAGACCGGGATCGACCTGAACGGGGAAGAGAACGGCATCCTGTTCAAGCTGCCCAAGGTCGGTCCGGTGGAACTCGCCACCACCGCCTTCGGCCAAGGCGTTTCGGTCACGCCGATCCAGCAGATCACGGCGGTGTCGGCGGCGATCAACGGCGGCAAGCTGCTTGCGCCGCATGTGGTGAAAGCCTGGTACAACCCGGAGACCGGCGAGAAGGTAAAGAGCTTCGATCCGGAGGTCAAGCGTCAGGTAATCTCCGAGGACACCTCCAAGCAGGTCCGCTATGCTCTGGAGAGCGTCGTCGCCAAAGGCACCGGCAGACCGTCTTTCATCGACGGCTACCGGGTCGGCGGCAAGACCGGTACGGCGCAAAAGGTCGTAAACGGCCGCTACTCGCCGAATGAGCACATCGTGTCCTTCATCGGCTTCGCCCCGGCCGACAATCCGAAGGTGGTCGTCTATGCCGCGGTGGACAATCCGCAGGGCGTCCAGTTCGGCGGCGTCGTGGCGGCTCCGATCGTCAAGGGCATGCTCGGGGATGCCCTGCGCTATATGGGGGTTCAGCCCAGCAAGGATCAGCTGTCGCGCGAATATAAGTATGGGGACGTCAAAACCGTCGAAGTCCCCAACCTGGTCGGCATGACCGTGTCGGATATCTTCGAAGACATGCGCTCCGATTTCCGCTTGGCCAAGTCGGGCACGGGAACCGTCGTCGCCAATCAGGTGCCCAAGGCTGGCACGCGGGTGGACGAAGGCTCGACCATCCGCATCTTTTTGACCGAGGACCCCGGCAAGGGCGGGGGCACAGGCAAGAATTAATGGCGCCAGCGGCAATCCCGAATTGCAGCGCCGATAGGCGGCATCAACCGGCGACCCGGCAATTCCATTGCGAAACAACGGTAAAAAACACCCTTATCCAAGGGCGAACTTCCACTTCATCGAAAATAGAGGGAAAAATTACCGTTGTTTTCACCGATGCCCCTAAAAGAGCTGACTTTCGAAGAATTAGCGGTAAAAATCTCCCTTATTCCCGGCTGCGAGGGTGCATGGTCGAGAACAGCGGTAAAAATTACCGCTAACCCTCTCGCTTTTCCGGATGTTCGCGTCTAGCACCGGTTATTGTCGAACCGCGGAATCCAGATGGATGATGCGGCCGGGACGAGTTGCGCCAAGGAACTGCTCGGCAAGCACCGAAATCGATCATTTTTGCCTGTATTGAGGAGCCGGAGTGGAAATCCGTTCAATTGTCAGGGGGAGAGCCGCTTCTCCCCTGTTTGCCGTTCGCGCGGGCGGGAGGAAGCAACTTGTTCGCCACGTTGGTGTTGTACAGGTTATTCAGTGTTTGTCGTTCGCGCGGGCGGGAGGAAGCAACTTGGGGGTTTCTTGCTGGTTAAAGCAAGTGTAGAATGGATATAAATGAAGGGATACCCAGGAAGGAAACGAACCGGCATGAAGCAATCATCGTACCTTACATACAACTTGAGCTTGAGTCAGAGAGGGGGCGGATGGAAATGATGCTGAGTGCATTGGCTTCCCTTTTTCCCAATGCCGAATGGACCGGCGGCGACGCGGACATCCGCGGGATTGCGACCGATTCGCGCAAGGTCGCCGCGGGAGATCTGTTCGTCTGCCTGCCTGGCTTCACGGTGGATGGCCATGACTACGCAAGCCTCGCCATCGAGCGAGGAGCCGCCGCCCTCGTCGTGGAGAGACTGCTTCCCGTCGCCGTGCCCCAACTGCGGGTGAAGGACTGCCATTTTGCCGTCGCGGTGATCAGCAGTCATTATTACGGCTACCCGAGCGAGCGGCTCAAAGTCATCGGCGTCACCGGCACGAACGGCAAGACCACCACGACGACGATCATCGATTACCTGCTCCGGGCGGAAAGGCATACCACCGGCCTGATGGGCACGATCCGCACCGTGATCGCGGGCGAGGCATTCAATACTCCCAACACGACCCAGGAAGCTTTTGTCCTGCAAAAGAACTTCGCCCGCATGCTGGAAAAGGGAGCGGATTACGGAATCATGGAGGTGTCCAGCCACGCCCTCGATCTCGGCCGGGTGAAGGGCATCCGCTTCCGGACCGCCGTCTTCACCAATCTGACCCAGGATCACCTGGACTACCATAAGACGATGGAAAACTATTTGGCCGCGAAGGGCCTGCTTTTTTCACGTATGGGCAATGAGTTCTCCGCGGACCCCGACCGGCGGCAATATGCGGTGCTGAACGCCGACGATCCCGCGTCCGGCCAGCTGGCGGCTCTGACGTCGGCGCACACGCTCACTTACGGCATCGACGGAGAATGCGATGTGCGGGCGGACAACGTCCGGCTCACGAGCCGCGGAACGGAATTCCGCATCACCTGCGGCAAGGAATCGGCGGAGATTCGCACGAAGCTGGTCGGCAGATTCAATGTCTATAACGCGCTGGCCGCCGCCGCGGCGGTCCTGCTGGAAGGAGTTCCGCTCGGCCGCATCGCCCGGCACCTGGAGGGGCTGCCGTCCGTGGAAGGCCGCATGGAGCTGGTAGAGGAAGGGCAGGAATTCCTCGCGCTCGTCGATTATGCCCATTCTCCGGACGGACTGGAGAATGCCCTGTCGTCGATCCGCCAGTTTGCCGAGCGGCGGGTCATCACCGTCTTCGGCTGCGGCGGCGACCGCGACCGGACGAAGCGGCCGATCATGGGCGAGATCGCCGGCCGGTACAGCGATTATGTGCTCGCCACCTCCGACAATCCGCGCACGGAGGACCCCGCCGAAATTTTGCGGGAAATCGAAGCCGGCCTCGCCCGAACCGGAGCGGGCCGCTACGAGATCGTGCCGGAGCGCCGCGCCGCCATCCAAAAGGCGGTTGAACTCGCAGGCCCCGGCGATGTACTATTGATTGCGGGCAAGGGGCACGAAACCTATCAGGAAGTGAACCGCGTCCGCCATCATTTCGATGACCGCGAGGAAGTGCGGAATGCGATAAGAGGAGTTCGAACCAATGATTAAAACCTTGCAAGAGATCGCCGACATGGCGGAAGCGCGGCTTGTCTCCGGCGGCCGCGCAGACGCCGCCAGCCTGACGATCACGAGCGTGTCCACGGACACGCGCACCCTTGCGCCGGACAGCTTGTTCGTCCCGTTGGCCGGCGAGAAATTCGACGGCCACGACTATCTCGCGCAGGCCGTGCGGAGCGGCGCCGCCGCTTCCTTCTGGCGGGAAGGGCGCGACATTCCGGCGGATGCGCCGCCGCTCCTCGTGACCGCCAACCCGCTCGCCGCCCTGCAGCGGCTCGCCCGCGCGTACCGGCGGGAGCTCGGCATCAAGGTCGTCGGCATCACCGGCAGCAACGGAAAGACGACGACGAAGGATTTGACCGCCGCCGCCCTGGGCGCAGCTTGCCGGGTGCACAAGACGCCGGGCAACTTCAACAATCATATCGGCCTGCCGCTCACGCTCCTTCAGATAGAGGAAGGGACGGAGGTGGCCGTCATCGAGATGGGAATGAGCGGGCGGGGAGAGATCGCTCTCTTGACCGGCATCGCCTGTCCGGATATCGCCGTGATCACCAACATCGGCGAATCGCATTTGCTTCAGCTCGGCAGCCGCGAGGAGATCGCCCGCGCCAAGACCGAGATCCTGTCCGGCCTCGCGCCGGGCGGGCTGTTCATCTACAACGGCGACGAGCCGTTGATCGAGCGGGTGCTGCCGGAGATGCCGCGGCCGGAGGGCATGCGCACGCTCCGCTTCGGCGCGGGCCGCGGCAACGACCTGTTCGCGGCGGAGATCGCCGCGGACGCCGGCGGCAGCTCGTTTCGCACCAACGAGCCGGGCTCGCCCGAATTCCGCGTTCCCCTGATCGGCCGGCACAACGTGATCAACGCCCTGGCTGCGATCGCTGCCGTCCGCTCGCTCGGCGTGCCGGAAGAGAGCATTCGCGCCGGGCTGGCCTCCGCCGCCATTACGGGAATGCGGATCGAGCGGAGAGTCGCCCCGAGCGGGGCGATCATTCTGAACGACGCGTACAACGCCAGCCCGACCTCCATGAAGGCGGGGCTCGCCCTGTTCGGCGACAGCAGCCGGCAGTCCGCCGGCCGCAGGATCGCCGTGCTCGGCGACATGCTGGAGCTGGGCGAACGCGAGGCCGAGTTTCACGCCGAAGTCGGGCTCGCCGCCGCCCGAGCAGGCGCCGATCTGCTGTACGCCTACGGCCCGCTGTCCGCCAGCCTCGCCGCGGCGGCGGAAGAGCTGCTCCCGGCGGGGAGCGTTCGCTATTATACCGACAAGGCGAAGCTGATCGCCGACCTGCGCGCGGAAGTACGCAGCGGCGATGTGGTGCTGGTCAAGGCGTCGCACGGCATGCAACTGGAAGAAGCGGCCGAGGCGCTTCTCCAAGCCTAGCAAGGAGCTGCGCCTAACTAACGTTTTTCGATTCTCTCGCTAACTGCCCGCTTTGGGTACGTTCTTCTTGCGTTCTTCCGGCATGCTAGTTCCGCGCAGTTCCCAGGAGCTGCGCCAAAAACTTTGGCGCCGAGGCATGGATGGGCATGTTCGGGCATATCCCTTGTACTAGAATCGTTCCGGCGGATGGCGCGAAATCCGCGCATGCCCCGGCGCCAAACCGGCAAGCGCCTGCGAATGCTTTAGCAGCGGCGCGGCCGGCTTTGGCTTATCACCTTTTTATGATTAGAAAAGCAAGGTTAAGAAGGATAGGGTTACCCGAATAGGAGTTGTCTACTTTGATGGAGTTGAAAGAAGTTCTTTTTCCCCTTGGCGTGGCGTTCGTGCTGGCGCTGCTCGTCGGGCCGCTCGCGATCCCCGTCCTCCGCAAGCTCAAATTCGGCCAACAGATCCGCATGGAGGGGCCGGCCGCCCACCAGAAGAAAAAAGGCACTCCCACCATGGGCGGAATCATCATCCTGCTCGCTTTGTCGCTGTCCGCGCTGCGCTTCGGAGAAAAGAACAACGAGCTCGTGGTGCTGCTCACGGCGGCGCTCGGCTTCGGACTCGTCGGATTCCTCGATGATTATATCAAGATCGTCTTCAAACGCTCGCTCGGTCTCACCGCCAAGCAGAAGCTGCTCGGCCAGCTGATCGTCGCGGTCGCCGTCTGCGTCCTGCTGATCCAGAGCGGCCATTCCACCGATCTGCCGCTTCCGCTGACCGGCTACAGTCTGCCGCTCGGCTGGCTCTATTATCCGCTCATCGTTCTGTTCATGATGGGCATGTCCAACGCGGTCAATTTTACCGACGGCCTCGACGGTCTCCTGTCGGGGACGAGCGCCATCGCGTTCGGTGCTTTCATCGTCATCGCCATGAAATTTCATCACCCGGAAACGGCGATCTTCTCTGCCGCCATGGTCGGGGCCGTGCTCGGATTCCTCGTCTACAACGCCCATCCGGCCAAGGTCTTCATGGGAGATACCGGCTCGCTCGGCATCGGCGGCGGGATCGCGGCGGCCGCGATCCTGACCAAATCCGAGGTCGCTCTTTTCGTCATCGGCGGCATTTTCATCATCGAAATCCTGTCGGTGGTGATCCAGGTGGTTTCGTTCAAGACCCGCGGCAAGCGGGTGTTCAAAATGAGTCCCATCCACCATCACTTCGAGCTCTCCGGTTGGTCGGAATGGCGGATCGTCATCACCTTTTGGGCGGTCGGCTTCGTGCTCGCGGGACTCGGACTCTATTTGATCGGGGTGTTTTAACGATATGCGGCATCCAAGAGAATACAAGGACAAGGAAGTCGTCGTCATCGGGCTGGCCCGCAGCGGCGTGGCGGTGGCCAAGCTGTTTCACGGGTTGGGAGCCAGGGTGACGGTCAACGATAAAAAATCGCGCGAGGAATGCCCGGAGGCGGAAGAGCTTGCGTCTCTGGGTGTTTCTGTGCTTTGCGGAGGGCATCCGGCGGGGGTCGTCCATGCCGGCGTCGAGCTGGTGGTGAAGAATCCGGGGATTCCCTATAAAGCGGAACCGGTCCAGGAAGCGCTCCGCCTCGGGATCGAGGTGGTGACGGAGGTCGAGGTGGCTTACCAGATCAGCCCCGCGCCGATCATCGGCATCACCGGCTCGAACGGCAAGACGACAACGACAACCTGGATCTCCCGTATGCTGGAAAAGGCTGCCATGTCGCCGATCGTCGCCGGCAATATCGGCCGTTCGCTCTGCGACGCCTGCATGGAGGCCGGTCCCGAGAATCGGATGGTCGTGGAACTGAGCAGCTTCCAGCTGAAGGGGACGAGCTCCTTCCGCCCCCATATCGCCCTCTTGCTGAACGTCTATGAAACCCATCTCGACTATCACGGCACCATGGAAGACTATGCCGGCTCCAAAGCCAAGGTATTCGCCAACCAGGGGCCGGAGGATTATGCCATCCTGAACTGGGACGACGCCTATTGCCGCTCGCTGATTCCGCAGATCAAGGCGCAGCTCGTCCCCTTCTCGATGAAGGAAGAGCTTCCGGCCGGCCTGTTCCTCGCCGTTCGCGGCGGACGGGAATGGCTGACCTGGCGAAACCCCGAGGGCCGGACACGCGACCTCGTTCCGTCCGCCGAAGTCGGGGTTCCCGGCCGCCACAACATCCAGAACGCGCTGGCCGCAGCGGCGGCGGCCCTGTGCGCCGGAGCGCCCGTGGCGGCGGTTGTTGCCGCCATGCGGGAATTTCGCGGGGTCGAGCATCGACTTGAGCATGTGCGCGACCTGTCGGGAATATCTTATGTCAACGGCTCCAAGGCGACCAATCCGGCCGCGACGATCAAGGACCTGGAAGCCTTCGATTGCGAGATCGTCCTGATCGCCGGCGGACTGGACCGCGGCATGGAATACGACGATCTGATTCCGCTTCTGCGGGAGAAAGTGAGGGGACTTGTCGCGCTCGGCGAAACCCGAACCAAGCTGCTGAGAGCCGCCCGAGACGCGGGAGTGCCGGATGTTCGCGAAGTGGAGACCGGCGATCCGCGGGAAGCGATGGCCGAGGCGGTTCGCCTCGCCGCCGCCATCGCCGTTCCCGGGCAGGCGGTGCTCTTGTCCCCGGCCTGCGCCAGCTGGGATATGTACCGTTCCTACGAGGAGCGGGGAAGCATGTTTAAAGAGTCTGTGCATACCCTTTAAGTAGGGGTTCGGACAGGCAATCCGCATTCGGCTCGCAGCGCAGATCCGCCCCTCACAAGGATCAATTTAGGGGGACGGACCATGGACAGACGCAAATCGCCGGATCTCATCCTGCTCACAGCCGCGCTCATGATCTTGACCATCGGCGTGCTGATGGTGTACAGCGCCAGCGCCGTCCTGTCGTTTCACGACTTCGGCGACCGGCTCTATTACACCAAGCGCCAGCTGCTCTTCGCGCTGCTCGGAGTCGGCGGCATGTACGTGACCTCGCGCGTGAACTATGCCGCCTGGGGGAAGTGGTCCAGGTGGCTGCTCTTCGCTTGCTTCGCCTTGCTCCTGCTCGTGCTGATTCCCGGCATCGGCGTCGTTCGCGGCGGCGCGCGCAGCTGGCTCGGGATCGGCTCCTTCGGCATTCAGCCGTCCGAGTTCATGAAGCTCGGCCTGCTCATCTTTCTTTCGAAAATGCTGACCGACGGCCGTTTTCCCTTGAAGAAGTTCTGGAAGGGGCTCATGCCGCCGCTCCTCCTGGTGGGTTTGGCCTTCGGCCTCATCATGCTGCAGCCGGACCTGGGCACCGGGGTGGTGCTCTTCGGAGCCGCCATCATGGTCATCTACACGGCGGGGGCGAGGATGCTCCACCTGGGGCTGCTCGGCCTCGGCGGGGTGGCCGGCTTCGCCGGCCTCATCCTGGCCGCGCCCTACCGGCTGAAGCGGATCGCCGGCTTCCTCGATCCCTGGTCGGACCCGCTCGGCACCGGCTACCAGATCATCCAGTCGCTGTACGCGATCGGGCCGGGCGGACTCGCCGGGCTCGGCTTCAACCATAGCCTGCAGAAGCACAGCTACTTGCCCGAGCCGCAGACGGACTTCATCTTCTCGATCATCGGCGAGGAGCTCGGCTTCATCGGCGGAGCGTTCGTGCTCGCTCTCTTCGCCATCCTGGTCTGGCGCGGCATCCGCACGGCGATGGCGGCGTCCGATCCGTTCGGCTGCCTGCTCGCGGTGGGCATTACCGGCATGATCGCCATCCAGGTGATGATCAACATCGGCGTCGTGATCGGCATGTTCCCGGTAACCGGCATCACCCTTCCCTTAATCAGCTACGGCGGCTCATCCTTGACTCTGATGTTGACGGCAATCGGAATTTTGCTTAATATATCCCGACAGGCGAGGTGAACTCATGCGAGTCGTTCTAAGCGGAGGCGGCACCGGAGGGCATGTCTATCCGGCCTTGTCCGTTTTGGAAGAGGTTGCGAGAGAAGAACCGGATTCGCGGTTTCTGTATATCGGAACGACGACGGGACTGGAGCGCGGCATCGTTGCCAAAGCTCATCCCGATCTTCGTTTTGAGGCGGTGGAGATTTCCGGCTTCAAGCGCAAGGTGAGCCTGGACAATGTTAAAACCGTGCTCCGTTTCATGAAGGCGGTGAGCCGCTCGCGCGGGCTCTTGCGGGAGTTCCGGCCCGACATCGTGGTGGGGACGGGCGGTTATGTGTGCGGACCGGTCGTCTATGCGGCCGCGAAGCAGGGAATTCCTACGCTGATCCACGAGCAGAACGCGATTCCCGGCCTCACCAACAAATTCCTGAGCCATTATGCGAACACCGTCGCGGTCAGCTTCCGCGGCTCGGAGAAGAACTTTCCGGCCGCCCGCCATGCCGTCTATACCGGCAATCCGCGCGCGACCACCGTCGCTTACGCCGATTCCTTCAGCGGGCTCCGCTCGCTCGGTTTGAAGAAGGGCGACAAGCTCGTGCTGGTGGTCGGCGGCAGCCGGGGAGCGAAAGCGATCAACGAGGCGATGATCGGACTCGCCCCGCGCCTTTCCCGCATTCCCGGCGTCCATTTCCTCTTCGTGACCGGAGAGACCTATTACGAAGAGACGATCGCCCGGTTGCGCGAGGCCGTCGGCCCGCTGCCGGAGAAACTCAAGATCAAGCCATATCTGCACAATATGCATGAAGTGCTGGCCGCCACCTCGCTCATCGTCAACCGGGCGGGGGCTTCCTTTTTGGCGGAGATTACCGCGCTCGGCATCCCGTCGATCCTCATTCCCTCGCCGAATGTCACCAACAACCACCAGGAAGCTAACGCCAGGTGGCTGGAGAAGGAAGAAGCGGCCGTGCTGCTGCCCGAAAAGGAGCTGGACGGCGAGCGGCTCGCCCGCGAGATCGAGGCGATCATGGGCAATCCGGCGCGGCGGCGGAGAATGGCCGAGAGCTCGCGGAAGATGGGCGAGAGCGAGTCGGCCTTGCTCGTTTACCGGGAGATGGCGCGGCTGGTCCGTTGACAGATGCTTGCCGGCGTAACCGACTCGCCTGCGTCCGCGTGCGCTTGAACCCGACAGGTCGTATGCATCCACGGATTTCCGCCTGTCTTCGTGTGATGGGAGCAATGTCCGTGTATCTCCGCCTGCGTTCGCGAGTACCCGCATGTACCCGCCTGCGTCCGTGCGAATGGCGCGGAGATGCGCTTCCTTCGGGAGCCTTTCCCCCGAAAGCGCGCTCCGCAAGCGGACAACCCGGCCGTTTGAACCGCCACCAGGCGACTGTCACACTCTATCCTGTTTCACATAACATACACTATAACCGTGACAAACACCCACATACCGAATCGTTCCGGCAAGCGAAGCCGGACGGGTGCTTTGCCCGAGGAGGTTTCCCATGCAACAGCTCATAGCCGAACTGCAGTCGGCGGATGCCGGCGCCATTGCGCTGAACGAACCGCTTAAGCTCCACACCACCTGGAAGATCGGAGGTCCGGCCGATATTCTGGCCACCGTGGAGAGCCGCGATCAGCTTGTCCGGCTGATGCGCATTCTGCATGCCCACGGGACGCCGTGGCATGTCCTGGGCCGCGGCTCCAATGTTCTCGTCAGCGACAAGGGAGTGCGCGGCGCCGTCGTCAAGCTGTGCGGGGAGCTGGCGGATGCCCGTTTCGAGAACGGGCTGATCCGGGCGGGGGGCGGCTTCTCCTTCATCAAGCTGTCCATCCTGGCCGGCAAGCACGGGCTGACGGGACTGGAATTCGCGGGCGGGATTCCGGGATCGGTCGGCGGCGCCGTCTACATGAACGCCGGAGCCCACGGTTCGGATGTGTCGCGGATCTTGAAGGAAGCGGAAGTGGTGCTTGGGGACGGAAGCGTGGAAAGGCGGACCCGGGAAGACCTGTTGTTCCGGTACCGGCATTCGGTTCTGCAGGAGCAGCCCGGCATCGTGACGGAGGTGGTCTTTGCGCTGGCGGAAGGCGACCGCAAGGAAATCGCCGGCGCTATGGCCGCCTACAAGGACAGGCGGCTGAGAACGCAACCGATGCAGCTTCCCTGCGCGGGAAGCACGTTCCGCAATCCCGAAGGCCATCATGCCGCGCGGCTGATTGAACAGGCGGGGCTGAAGGGGCAGCGGGTAGGAGGAGCAGAGGTGTCGACCCTGCACGCGAATTTTATCATCAACACCGGAACGGCGACCGCCCAGGATGTGCTCGACTTGATCGACCTGATTCGCACCCGCGTACGCGCTCGATTCGGAATTGAACTCACCCCCGAGGTCCTTGTGATGGGAGAGTAGAACGAAGTCCGACGCCTGCCGGTTCGCTGGGAAGCTAACAGGAGGTGAGTCTTTGGAAAAATTGGTGATCGAAGGCGGGAAACCACTCTCGGGAACCATTCGGATCCAAGGAGCCAAGAATGCCGCGCTGCCCATATTGGCTGCAAGTGTCCTGAATGGCGGCAGCGTGATCATCGAGAATGTTCCCGATCTCTTGGATATTCGCGTCATGCTGGATATTTTGACCGCGCTTGGCAGCAAGGCGGAGCTTAAAGACCACCAGGTTCATCTGGACATGAGCGGGCTGAACTCCTCGCACATTCCGGAGGAGCTGATGAAGCAGATGCGCTCCTCCATCTTCCTGATGGGGCCGCTGCTCGCGCGGTTCGGCTCGGTGACCGTGTACCAGCCGGGAGGCTGCGCCATCGGCGAGCGGAAGATCAATCTGCATTTGGCGGGGCTCATGGCCCTCGGCGCGGAGATTGAGGAGAACGGGAGCACCATCGTGTGCCGCGTCGGCAAGCTGACGGGAGCGGACATCGCCCTTGATTTTCCCAGCGTGGGAGCGACGGAGAACATCATGATGGCAGCCGCGGCGGCCGAGGGGCGCACGACCATCCATAACGCCGCGCGCGAGCCGGAGATTCAGGATCTGCAGCATTTCCTGAACGCGATGGGAGCCCGTATCTACGGGGCCGGCACGGATACCATCACCATCGACGGGGTGAGCGAGTTCCGGCCCTGCACCTACCGGATCATCCCCGACCGGATCGCGGCTGGCACCATAATGGTCGCGGCGGCGGCCACTCGGGGCAATGTGACTCTGGAGCAGGTGAATCCCCAGCATCTCACCTCGCTTGTGCATGTTCTCAAGCGCGCCGGTGTTCAAATCGTCTCGTCCGGTGATATAATGAACGTGCAGTGCCACAATCGGCCGAAGCAGGTGGAGCGGATCATCACCTCGCCGTACCCCGCGTTCCCGACGGATCTTCAGTCCTTGATCATGGTTTTTCTGTCGCTGGCTGAGGGTCTCAGCATCATCAAGGAGACCGTGTTCGAGGGCCGCTTCAAGCATGTAGATGAGCTCAGCCGCATGGGAGCGGACATCCGGGTCGATATGAACGCGGCGTTCATAAAAGGGGTTTCGCGGTTGTATGGAGCGACCGTGGAAGCGACGGATCTGCGGGCGGGAGCGGCCCTGGTTGTCGCCGGCCTCGCGGCGCACGGCACGACGGTGGTTGAGCAAATCCATCATATCGATCGGGGCTACGAGCAGATCGAGACGATGCTCGGCCGGCTTGGAGCAAGGATTTCCCGCAAGCCCTCCGGCGAGGACGACCGCCCGGCTCCAGCGGATCGCAGCGGTTGACCTTGCGGGGCCCATTTCACTATTACCCATGGATGACGGTTCTGCTGCCCCGATCCCGCGCGAGATTCATAGCCGGGCGCCAGGGCTCGGGGTGAGGCATGACCTGTCCGTCAGCAAAGTAGGTGTCCGCAGCTTGCCCAGGGAACAGAACGTCCCCGCGCTCAAGGCGGGTAAACCGAGGAAGCGCGGCAGCCGCCGCCTGCTCCTCGTGATCGTCTTCTTTTTTCTTATTCTATTCGCGTACCTTTTCTTTCAATCCCCTCTCGGCAAAATTTCCGAGATTCGCATTGCCGGCAACGATATCGCGGATGCCGGGCAGATCGGACAAGCCAGCGGAGTGAAGGCGGGAGATTCCTTTTTTCTCGTGAATACGGCCGAAGTCAAAGCCCGCACCGAGAAGATCCCCGCGGTGCAGTCCGTGAAGGCAACCAAGACCTTTCCCGGTCTTCTCACCATTCAGATCATGGAGTACCCGCGGGCGGCCTACCGGCTCGGCGACAATGGAAAACCCGAGGTCGTGCTGGCGGACGGCTCCTCCCATGCTCTGAAGAATCAGGCCTTTCCTTCCGATCGCCCGATTCTCACCGGCTGGCAGCAGGACTCGGCGGAATGGAAGCAGCTGGCCAAGGTGCTCGCCGCCATCCCGGAGGAGCAGCTGTCAGACGTTTCCGAGATCAAGCCCTATCCGAACGTGTTCCCAGACCGCATCAAGCTTTACACCCGGTCGCGCTTTGAAGTCATTACCCGTATCAGTCTCCTGGAGGAAAAATTGCCCGATCTGGCTTATTTCACCAGTGAATTCAAGCGCAAGAACGGCACGACCGGAATCTTGACCCTGCTGGAGCAGGACCGCGGCATCCTGTTTCCCGAAGCGTCGGCGACGCCGAGCCGGTGAGCTTTATTTTTCTGGAAAATGGGCTACTCATAAAGCCCAAGAAATGTTAAAATTGAACTCATGGCCTGTCCACCATACCACTATCATTATCCAAAACTTGCTATTTTCATCAATCGACAGGAAATTTAAAAAAGCAAATCAAATAAAAAAGTAAATCGAAAAAAAGGGATACTGCGAAGTATGTGGAATAAGTAAAAGGTTAACGGGCTCTACATCGCAATTCGCTCAGGGAGGTGCCCCAGATTGGGCGGCAATGATACAATCGTCAGCTTGGATATCGGAACCTCTAAGGTCCGCGCCATCATCGGCGAAGTGAACAACGGTTCCATTCATATAGTCGGCGTCGGCGCGGCGGAATCGGAAGGAATCCGCAAGGGAGCCATCGTCGATATTGATCAAACCGTAGACTCCATCCGCAGCGCGGTTGAACACGCCGAGCGAATGGTGAGCATTCAGATCAACGAGGTATACGTCGGCATCGCCGGCAACCATATCACGCTTCTTCCCAGCCACGGGGTAGTCGCCGTGGCGAACGACGACCGGGAGATCGGCGAAGACGACATCGACCGCGTGCTGCAGGCGGCCAAAGTCATCGCGCTGCCGCCCGAACGGGAGATCATCGGTGTCGTCCCCAAGCAGTTCCTCGTGGACGGGCTCGAAGGCATTCAAGATCCGCGCGGCATGATCGGCGTGCGCCTGGAAGTGGAGGCGACTATCATCACAGGCGCCAAATCCTCCATACATAATCTTCGGCGCGTCGTGGAGAAAGCGGATCTTCGGGTCATCGGCCTCATCCTTATGCCGCTTGCGGCAGGCAATCTCACGCTTTCCAAGGACGAGAAGACCATCGGGACCGTGCTGGTTGACATCGGAGCGGGCTCGACGACCATCGCCGTCTTTGAGAACGGCACGATCGCCGCGACCTCGACCCTGCCGATCGGCGGGGATCTGATCACGAGCGACATCTCCATCGGCCTGCACACGCAGATGGAGCACGCCGAGCGGGTCAAACTGAAGTTCGGCTGCGCCGAGGCGGAGCTCGCCGCCGGCGATCAGGTATTCAAGGTTCCGAGAATCGGCAGCAACTCCGAGAAGGAGTTCACGCAAGTCGACCTCACCGGCATCATCGAACCCCGCGTTCAAGAAATCTTCCAGTTGATCCGCAGCGAAGTCTTCCATCTGGGATACGGCAACGCCCCGGGAGGATATGTCCTCACCGGCGGAACCGTATCCATGCCGGGACTCCTCGGCGTCGCTCAGAAAGAGCTCGCTACTTCCGTCCGCGTTGCCACTCCGGAATTCATCGGAGTCCGCGACCCTTCTTATACCAGCGGTGTCGGAATCATCACGCAAATGATCAAGACCAACAAAGGGCGCGTCACCACCGGCGGAGGCAAGACCGGAGGCGCCAAGAAACAGCAGCGAAGCGATCAGCCCGGATGGTTCGAACGGTTTAAAAACTGGTTAAGCGAATACATCTGATCGGTGCATTTGAACAGGATCAGCGAGGAGGATAATAACGTATATGTTTGAATTTGATCTCGAAGTAGACCAACTTGCGACCATTAAGGTAATCGGCGTGGGCGGAGGCGGAAGCAATGCCGTCAATCGGATGATCGAGAACGGCATCCAAGGTGTGGAGTTCATCACCGTCAACACGGACGCCCAAGCCCTCAATCTGGCCAGGTCCGAGCTGAAGCTCAAGATCGGGGAGAAGCTGACCCGCGGTCTCGGAGCGGGAGCGAATCCCGACGTCGGCAAGAAAGCCGCGGAGGAATCGCGCGAAGGCATCGTACAAGCCCTCAAGGGCTCGGATCTCGTCTTCGTGACCGCCGGCATGGGCGGCGGCACGGGAACTGGCGCGGCGCCGGTCATCGCCGAGATCGCCCGGGAATGCGGCGCGCTGACGGTAGGTGTGGTCACCCGGCCATTCACGTTCGAGGGCCGCAAGCGGGCGATGCAGGCGGAGCAGGGCATCGCCGCCTTAAAGGAGAAAGTCGATACGCTGATCGTCATTCCGAATGATCGGCTCTTGGAGATCGTGGACAAGAAGACGCCGATGGTGGAAGCCTTCCGCGAAGCGGACAACGTTCTCCGCCAAGGCGTACAGGGCATTTCCGACCTGATCATGGTTCCGGGTCTCATCAACCTGGACTTTGCCGACGTGAAGACGATCATGACCGAGCGCGGCTCGGCGCTCATGGGCATCGGCGTCGGCACCGGCGAGAACCGCGCCGCGGAAGCCGCCAAGAAGGCGATCATGAGCCCGCTACTGGAAACCTCCATCGAGGGCGCCCGCGGCGTCATCATGAACATCACCGGCGGAGTCAACCTCAGCCTGTATGAAGTCAATGAAGCGGCGGAAATCGTCATCGGCGCTTCCGATCCCGAAGTGAACGTCATCTTCGGCGCGATCATCGACGAGAACCTGAAGGAAGAGATCAAGGTGACGGTCATCGCCACCGGCTTCGAGCACAAGGCGCCGAGCCTGCCGCCCCAGAAGCGTCCGGTCTCGGGAGCGGAACCGCATGCCCACGCCGCCAGCCCGCAAAGCCAGCAGAACGACAACCGGCTGCCGCCGTTGCGCCCGTTCGGCAGCCAGCCGTCCGGCGATCAGTTGGACATTCCGACGTTCCTGCGCCGGAAGAACAAGGACTGATTCCTTCCGCGCATTCGCGCGGGCAGAGTTGAACGACACAAGAGGCATCCTGGCGGATCACCCGCCGGGATGCCTCTATTTAAACTATCAGAAAGGATAAAATTTCTGGGTCAAAGCGAAAAATTAGTGCTTGACACTCTTGGTTCCATGCCTCGCTCGGCACCCCCGAGAAGATGCTCTGAACGGCAAGGGCCGCACGAAGACTCCTCCAAGCAGTCCCGTTTTGTGCGTCTGAGGCCGAAACCGATATAGAGGTAAAAATACCCGTAATTCTGAGACCAACAAGCTGCTGCGGCTAAACAACGGTAAAAATTACCGCTAATTTACCATGGCGATATAGATTTACCGTAATCGGCAAGAATAGCGGTAAAAATTCCCTCTATTATGGTGCCCAACAAGCTTTTGGGCCAAATAGCGGTAAAAATTCCTCCTATTTCTACCGGGTGGTCACGAATGGTCGGAGTTCCGGTTCTAGCCTTGCGACAGGTCTGGCAGTCCCCCAAAACCTAATTTTGTGCAGGCTGATTGCGGAGTGAGAGTCTGTCGTGAGGCTAGGCTGAACGAAT
>Ga0255334_1000486_pt1 | contig 30637 bp, 24 predicted proteins | sample EtOH5_35cm_T3_12_FD_202080 | JGI IMG/M metagenome (GOLD analysis project Ga0255334, IMG submission 202080) | Sandy soil microbial communities from University of British Columbia, Vancouver, Canada - EtOH5_35cm_T3_129 | ecosystem: Engineered > Artificial ecosystem > Sand microcosm > Unclassified ... | reverse complement strand
GCCTCTCGCGAGCTAGCTGAAATAAGGGATGAACTATGCAAATCCAAGTCAACAGCGATAACCATATTCAAAGCAGCATCCGACTGGAGGAGTGGGTACGTACTACCATTGAGAGCACGCTCGAACGTTATGAAGAGGACCTGACACGCGTCGAGGTCCATCTGCGGGACGAAAACGGCGACAAGCCTGGTCCCCATGATTTGCGCTGCCAGCTGGAGGCGCGGCCAAAAGGCCACCAACCGATTTCTGTCACCCATAAAGCCGAAAACCTGGAACTCGCGATCGACGGTGCGGCTGAAAAACTCGAACATGCGCTGGAACATCTGTTCGGCAAACTGCGGGGCAAACCACGTGCCGCGGTGGTGCCGTTCGAAAGAGTAGCGGCCGATGCGCTGCTGGAAGACGAGTTTCTCGAGAACGAACAGGCTGCGCTGAATGGCTGATGCCTGAATCACTTTTTACATTCCACCACTGAAAACGGGCCTGCTTATGCAGGCCCGTTGTTGTTTCAGGGTTTGGTAAATTCTTCAGGTCGATGAATACCTGTGGCGAGGGGATTTATCCCCGTTGGGCTGCGAAGCGGCCCCAAAATCTGCAACCACCATGCATCATTGGATCAAAACCCAGGAAAAGCCGGATCTTTTTGCGTATGAGAATATTTATCATTAATATTGCGGCTTTGTTGGCCTCCTGACTTTCTCGCGGCCTCACCTGTTCCAAGGCCGAAACATGAAAGTACTTCCCGTTTCCTATCGATTGGCCGTCACCTCGCGAGTGCTGGCGGCGGTGCTGGGCGGCTATATCGTCGCGGCGCTCGCCAGTGTCAGCCTGAGTCTATGGGCGTCCATGCCCCGCGCCGACGCGGTGGTGACCGGGATGATGACCTCGTTTCTGGCCTACCTGTGCGCGGTGATCTGGTGCTTTGCCTGCCGTAGCGCATGGCGGGCCTGGCTCGGGTTGATCGTGACGAGTCTGGTGCTGGCGGTAGTTTCGGGGCTGGCGTATTGGATGGGCCACTCATGAAAGAGGGCTTTCGTCAGGCGATGGCCTGGCTGCACACTTGGGCCGGGTTGATCTTCGGCTGGTTGCTGTTCGCGATTTTCCTGACCGGCACGCTGGCCTACTTCAAGGACGAAATCAGCCACTGGATGCAGCCGGAAATTCCTGCCCGTTCAGTGAGTTCCGAAGCCAGTCTGAACCTGGCGCAGAACTACCTCCAGCAACACGCCGCCGATGCCTCGCGCTGGCTCATCGACTTGCCCGATGCCCGCGAACCTGGCTTGTCAGTACGCTGGCAGCAGAGCCCGGCCAAGCGTGGCGAACGCGGCCAGTTCACGGAAAAACTCCTCGACCCGCAAACCGGCGCCGAAGTGCAGGGGCGCGAAACCACAGGCGGCGAGTTCTTCTACCGCTTCCACTTTCAACTGCAGATGCCGTATCCGTGGGGGCGCTGGCTGTCGACCATCGCCGCTATGGTGATGTTCGTCGCGCTGATCAGCGGGATCATCACCCACAAGAAAATCTTCAAGGACTTCTTCACCTTCCGCCCGCGCAAGGGTCAGCGTTCCTGGCTCGACGGGCACAATGCCGTGGGCGTTCTGGTGCTGCCGTTCCACCTGATGATCACCTACAGCAGCCTGGTGATTTTCATGTCGATGGTGATGCCGGCGAGCATCCTGGCCTCCTACAACTGCGATGTCCGGGCGTTTTTCGATGAGGTGTTTCCGGCGTCCTCTACGCCTGAGCTTGCGGGCAAACCGGCACAGTTGGCGCCGCTGGCACCGTTGCTGGAACGGGCTCGGGAGCAGTGGTCGGGTGGGCGTGTCGGGCGCCTTACCGTGAACCATCCGGGCGATGCGAATGCCTCGGTCGTGCTGGTGCGTGATGGCGCCGACCGTGTGGTCCACGACTTCGGCAGCGCCGTGACCTTTAACGGCGTCACTGGACACTTGCTCGCTACGACGCCGGAGCAATCGCTGCCGAGGGCGATTGCCGGCAGTTTCTACGGTTTGCACATGGGCCATTTCGCCGGCCCGGTGCTGCGTTGGCTGTACTTCATCTGCGGGTTGGCCGGCACGGCGATGATCGGCACCGGGCTGGTGGTCTGGCTCGGCAAGCGTCAGCTCAAGCACGCGAAAAGCGGCGTGATGCCGTTCGAGTTGCGGCTGGTGGAAGTGCTGAACATCGCCGGCATGTCCGGACTGATGGTCGCCGTGGCCGCGTTCTTCTGGGCCAATCGTCTGTTGCCGGTGGACGTGGCCGGGCGCGCGGATTGGGAAGTGAACAGCTTCTTTATCGTCTGGGGCTTGAGTGTGTTGCATGCCATGGCCCGCCGTGGCCGTGCGGCGTGGGTCGAACAGTTGGCGCTGGCGGCGCTGCTGTTTGGCGCGGTGCCGGTGCTGAACGCCCTGATCACACCGTATCACTTGGGAATCATGCTGGTGCAGGGCGATTGGGCGATGGCCGGTTTCGACCTGACGTGTCTGGGCAGCGGTCTGTTTTTCGCATGGGCCGCGTGGAAAATGCAGCGTTCGGGAACGGCTGAAGCCGTTATTCGACAACGTGCGCAACCGATCACCCCTGAGCGAGAGGTGAACTGAATGTTGCAGGCCCTGTTGCTCTGTTACGGCGGCTTCACCGCGCTGTGTTTGTCGATGGACCGGCATCACGCCGAGCTGTTGGGCCGCAAGCCGTCGGCCCGTCGCCGCCGGGGCATGAAGCTCGGTGGCTGGGTGTTGCTGGCCTTGTCGCTGTGGGCGGCAGTGTCTTCGACCGGTTGGGGGCTTGGGTTGGTGGAGTGGTTTGCGGTGCTGATGCTCAGTGCATTGCTGCTGGTGCTGTTGATGCCCTATCGACCGCGTCTGGCGTTGTCACTGGCGGGTGTGAGTCTGCTCATCAGCCCCGTTGCCGCGTTTGCGCAGTATTGAACTGATGATCACCCGTCCTCCTGACTCCCACGACGAAGAACCTCGCGAAGCGCGTGCGCATTTCCTGCAGGTGTTCTTGTCCCAGCGTTCGCAAATGGAAGCGCTGGTGAACCGCCGCGTGGGGTGTCGGGCAACGGCGGCGGATCTGGTGCAGGATTTGTTTTTGCGCTTCTGGCGCCGGCCGCTGGTGCAGGTCGAAGAGCTCAGCACGTACCTGTTGCGCTGCGCCGGCAACATCGCCATCGACCACTTGCGCAGCGAAGGTACGCGCGTGCGGGTCAATGAAGGCTGGCAACCGGATCAACCCGACAGCCACGGCAGTGAACCCCAGGCTGCGCTGGAGGCCGGCAATGATTTGCGCCACGTCGAAGCCGCGTTGCGCGCGTTGCCCGAGCGCACGCGCCAGATTTTTCTGCTCAATCGCATTCACGGCCGCAAGTACGCCGAGATCGCGAAGGCCATGGGGTTGTCCCAAAGTGCCGTGGAAAAACATATGATGCGCGCCCTCGAAGCCTGCAAGGCCAGCCTGCGGGATCCCGAACCGCGCACGCCTGGGAAAGCACCGTGAATCAGCTTGACCGCGTCACCCCGACGCCCGTTCAGGAGCAGGCCGCTTTCGCCTGGCTGAGTCTGTTGCATGACCAGCCGAGCAGCGGCGACCAGGCCACGTTCAGCCATTGGCTGCAAGCCGACCCGGCCCATGCCGAGGCCTACGCCCAGGCGCAAGTGGTGTGGGAATTGAGCGAAGTGCCGGCGCGTACGTTGGCCAATGAAGACGCGTTTGCCTTGCAGGGCTACCTCAACGCCATGAATCAATCGCGTCGCAGCAGTGTTCGGCGCTGGTCCGGTGCGCTGGCGATGGCGGCGTGCCTGTTGTTGATGATCAGCCTCGGCTCAGGCTGGCAGCCGATGCGCTGGGTCGACGACCTGGGTGCTGATTATGTCTCGGCACCGGGGGAAATTCGCACTGTAACGCTGGCAGATCAATCGCAGGTCACCCTGGATGCCGACAGTGCCATCGCCGTGGATTTCAGTCGCGGCGAGCGCCACGTTCAGTTGCGTCGCGGCGCTGGTTTTTTCAGTGTGACGCACACGGGCGAGCCGTTTGTGGTCGATGCGCAAAAGGGTCAGGCGCGGGTGCTGGGCACGCAGTTTGAAGTGCGTTTGCAACCCCATGGCGCGCAAGTCACGGTGTTGTCCGGGCGGGTCGGCGTGACGGCGGACAAGCACGCCGAGCAACAGATTCTGAGCGCGGGCCAGCAAATGGCTTACGGCGAAGGTGCGGCGGAAAAACTGCAGGCCGTGGACAGCGAAGCGCAGTTGGCGTGGCGCCAGGGCTGGCTCAATTACTACAAGGCGCCACTGGCCGAGGTGGTGCAGGACCTGCGACGTTACTACCCGGGGCGGATTGTGCTGCTCAATGATGAACTGGCGGCGCGGCGGATCAGTGGCAGCTTTCCGGGCAAGGATCCTCAGGCGGTGTTGAGTTCGTTGCAGGGGGTGCTGGGGTTTGAGCAGCATAAAGTGGGGCAGCTGATTATTTTGCGGTGAAGCAAAGTCTTTTGATCTTTTCAAATATTTTCAAAATTATGGTGAGGTAAACCCAAGCCCCATCCGTGTAGTGACTGAAACTGCGAGTCATTCGTATCCGTAGCGGTTCTACACAGGTCATGAGCAATGAAGTCCAGGGCAAAATCGGGTTCGGTCAAACAGTGGTTGGGTGCCTCGGCGCTGGTTATTTCGGCATCGGGCATTTCGGCTTTGGCGTTGTTGCCATTGAGCGTGGCATTGGCCGCTGAGGCCGACACGACGCAGCAGCGCTCGCAGTTCAACTTTGCGATGGTCGCCAAACCGCTACCCCAGGCCTTGAGCGACTTCAGCCGGATTACCGGCATCAGCGTGGTCTACACCGACGAAGCACCGTACGGCGTTACCGCGCCAGCCGTCAGCGGGCAGATGAGCGCCGAACAGGCGATCCAGCGTTTGCTCAGCGGTTCGGGTTTGACCTTCCGTCGCACCGATGCTCACACCCTGGCGCTGGAACCGCAGCCCACTGAAGGTGCCCTGAACCTGGGCGCGACCACCATCACCTCGGTGATGGATCGAACCATGAGCTACCAGCCGCCGCCGACCAGTTCGGTGATGCGCTCGTCGGCCTTGCTCCAGGAAATTCCCCAGACCGTCAACGTGATCCCGGCCCAGGTCATTCGTGACCAGGCGCCGCGCAACCTTGATGACGCGCTGGCCAACGTCAGCGGCATCACCCAGGGCAACACGCTGGGCAGCACCCAGGATTCGGTGATGACCCGCGGCTTCGGCGACAACCGCAACGGCTCGATCATGCGCGACGGCATGCCGGTGGTGCAGGGCCGTGGCCTCAACGCCACGGTCGATCGGGTCGAAGTGCTCAAGGGCCCGGCCTCCTTGCTCTACGGCATTCAGGACCCGGGCGGCGTGGTCAATATGGTCAGCAAGAAACCCGAACTCGAGCAGTACAACGCGTTGACCCTGCGCGGCTCGACCTACGGCGATGGTAAAAACGGCAGCGGTGGCGGCCTCGACAGCACTGGCGCGCTCGGTGATTCCGGGCTGGCGTACCGCATGGTGCTGGATCACGAAGACGAAGATTACTGGCGCAACTTCGGCACCCACCGCGAGACCCTGGTGGCGCCATCCCTGGCCTGGTTCGGCGAGAGCACCAAGCTGTTGTTCGCCTATGAACACCGTGAATTCCTGACCCCGTTCGACCGCGGCACGCTGATCGACCCGCGTGACAACCATCCGTTGGACATCTCCCGCGAACGTCGCCTCGACGAGCCGTTCAACAACATGGAAGGGCGCTCGGACCTCTATCACTTCGAGGCCGACCACGAGCTCAACGACAACTGGAAAGCGCACTTCGGCTACAGCTGGAACCGTGAAACCTACGACGCCAGCCAGGTGCGCGTCACGGCCATCAACACCGCCAAAGGCACACTGACCCGCAGCATGGACGGCACGCAAAACGCGATCAGCACCGACCGCTTCACCACCGCCAGCCTCGAAGGCAAGGTCAATGTGCTGGGCATGCAGCATGACCTGGTGTTCGGCGTCGATGATGAGTACCGCAAGATCTACCGCGAAGACCTGATCCGCCAGAAAAGCCTGACCACGTTCAGCTACCTCAACCCGGTCTATGGCCGTGAAGTCGCCGGCACCACCGTCAGCCCGGCCGACAGCGCGCAGACCGATTTGCTGCGCAGCGATTCGTTGTTCCTGCAGGACTCGATCCACCTCACCGACCAGTGGATTCTGGTAGCCGGCGGACGTTTCCAGGAGTACGACCAGTACGCCGGTAAAGGTGTGCCGTTCAAGGCCAACACCGACAGCAACGGCCAGAAGTGGGTGCCGCGCGCCGGCCTGGTGTACCGCTACACCGACGAGTTGTCGTTCTACGGCAGCTACACCGAATCGTTCAAACCCAACTCGACCATCGCACCGTTGAGCGGCAGCAGCACCGTGCTCGACGGCAGCGTGGCGCCGGAAGAAGCCAAGTCCTGGGAAGTCGGCGCCAAGCTCGATATTCCGGGCCGTGTGACGGGTAATGTCGCGTTGTTCGACATCAAGAAACGCAACGTGCTGGTGGCCAACTCCGAAGGGCCGGTGACGATCTACAGCGCTGCCGGCGAAGTGCGTTCCCGTGGGCTGGAAGTGGATCTGACCGGTCAGCTCAGCGATCGCTGGAGCATGATCGGCAGCTATGCCTACACCGATGCCGAAGTGACCGAGGACCCGACCTACAAAGGCAAAAAACTGCAAAACGTCGCCAAGAACACTGGCTCGCTGTCGGCGGTCTACGACTTCGGCACCATCGTGGGCGGGGATCAGTTGCGGGTCGGCGCGGGCGCGCGGTATGTCGGTGAGCGGGCGGGCAACGCGGTGAATGATTTTGATCTGCCGAGCTACACCGTGGCCGATGCATTCGCCACCTACGACACCAAGGTCGAAGGGCAGAAGGTCAAGTTCCAGCTCAACGTGAAGAACCTGTTTGACCGTACTTACTACACGTCGGCGGCGAGCCGGTTCTTTGTGTCGATGGGGGATTCGCGGCAGGTGTCGCTGTCCAGCACCTTGGAGTTTTAATCACGCACCGCGTCATCGTTCATCGTCGGAGCGCCGCCCGGAGCAAGCCCGCTCCCACAGTTGGAATGCATTCCCCTGTGGGAGCGGGCGTGCTCGCGAAAGCTGCCTGACAGGCGCCGAAAACATTAGGCCTACCGCAAAAATGCCTGCCGATACTCCCCCGGTGTCCCACCCAGAACCTGCCGAAACCGGTTGGTAAAGTGACTCGCACTGGCAAACCCGCACGCCAGCGCAATCTCCCCCAACGGCTGCGATGTTGTCCGCAACAACTTCCGCGCCCGGCTCAGCCGCCGCGCCAACACATACTGATGCGGCGGTAAACCAAAGCTCTCCCGGAACATCCGCGCAAAGTGATACTCCGACAGCGCGCACAACCCAGCCAATTGTCCCAGGCTGATGGCTTCGGCCAACTGATTGTCGATGAACTCGACTAACTGCCGTCGCTGGTGCGCCGCCAATCCGCCCTTGAGTCGCAAGCCGTCGCGCATCCCGACCTGGCCGAGCAGCACGTGGCTGAGCATTTCATGGGCCAGGCTGCTGGTGAGCAGGCGTTCGCCGGGTTCGTTCCAATTGAGCGTGAGCATCTGGCGAAAGCGTCGGGCTTGCTGCGGGTCGTCCAGAAAAGTCCCTTCGCGCAACTGCAGCTCGCGAGGTTCGCGGTCCAGCAGCGTGACGCAACCGAGGGCGAACTGTTCGGGACTGAAATACAGATGGGCCAGGCGAATGTCGCCGTTGATCACCCAGCCTGACTGATGGTCGGCGGGCAGGATGCACAGCTTGTCCGGGCCGCCCTTGGTGTCGGGCCGGTCGCGGCGAAAGGTGCCGGTGCCACCGGCGATGTAGCAGGACAGAGTGTGGTGGCTCGGCGCTTCGTAGTCCTGGGCGTCGTGATGGTTGCTCCACAAGGCTGCAGCCATACCGTCACCGAGCTCGGCGCTGTGCTCGAGGCGAGCATTGGGCGAGCGGTTGAGGGCTTGAAAGACTTGCAGTGATTCCAGTGCGGGCATGATCGCTTCTCTCCAACGCCTTGCATCCTACTCCGTAGACCTTGAGCTGCCAGCCTCTGCACCGACAAAAGCGCAAGTTTATGCAAGTGCGAAAAGGTTTGGCGCAGGACACTGGGCACCTATTGAGGAGCCTTCGCCATGAACCTTTCGCTGTACCTGCTGACCGTGCTGATCTGGGGCACCACCTGGATTGCCCTGAAATGGCAATTGGGCGTGGTGGCCATCCCGGTGTCGATCGTTTATCGCTTCGGCCTCGCCGCGCTGGTGCTGTTTGTGCTGTTGTTGCTCAGCCGCAAGCTGCAAGTGATGAACCGTCGCGGACACCTGATCTGCCTGGCGCAGGGGCTCTGCCTGTTCTGCATCAATTTCATGTGCTTCCTGACTGCCAGCCAGTGGATACCCAGTGGCTTGGTGGCCGTCGTGTTTTCCACCGCCACGCTGTGGAACGCCCTGAACGCGCGGGTGTTCTTCGGCCAGAAAATCGCTCGCAACGTCCTGCTGGGTGGCGCGCTCGGTTTGCTGGGGTTGGGTTTGCTGTTCTGGCCAGAACTGGCCGGCCACACCGCCAGCCCCGAAACCTTGCTCGGCCTGGGCCTGGCGTTGCTTGGAACGCTGTGTTTCTCGGCGGGCAACATGTTGTCGAGCCTGCAGCAGAAGGCTGGTCTCAAGCCGCTGACCACCAATGCCTGGGGTATGGCATACGGCGCGGCGATGCTGTCGGTGTGGTGCCTGGTCAAAGGCATTCCCTTCGACATGGAATGGAATGCACGTTACATCGGCTCGTTGCTGTACCTGGTGATTCCGGGCTCGGTGATCGGTTTCACTGCCTACCTGACGCTGGTCGGGCGCATGGGCCCTGAGCGTGCAGCCTATTGCACGGTGTTGTTCCCGGTGGTGGCGCTCAATGTGTCGGCGTTTGTCGAAGGCTACCAATGGACCGCACCGGCGCTGGTGGGGCTGGTGATGGTGATGCTGGGCAACGTGCTGGTGTTTCGTAAACCCAAGGCGCCGATGGTGCAGGGGAATGGCAAGTTGGCGTAAAGACTTTTCAGATCGAGTGCGATTGCACTTAACGCTCGATCCTGAGGGCCACATACATCATTAGCGGCAGGATGAAATCGACAATATGTCGAGCCCAGTCTTTGTAGTTCCATTGTTGTGATTCATCCATGTTGAACCACTCGACACCAATGATCTGAAAGCAGACGTAATAGATAAATACGGCGATCAACAAACCAGTCAGTGCGTACTTCTTGGCCTCGTGGAATTTTTTGGCGCTGGTGTTTATGTTCTTGTAAAGATGGTAAGTGCCCATCATGCAAAAGACCGTGAAGAGCACTTCGAGGGTAATGATTAACCAGTAGATCCTGTGGTGGGCCATGGGTGAGGTAATGGCGCGATAACTGTATTTTTCGCGATCGAGGGTGGTGTCCATGCTGAGGATGTGGGCGATGTATTCGTAGTTGGTTGGGTAGTCGGTGAAATTGCTAACCAACATAAAAAAACCAAAGAAGCTAATGAACAGCATCAGTGTGGCTTTGCTGATTCTGATTGTTTTATCGGTCGTTAAATGATTCAAGGGAACAGTTCTCCAAAACAGGTTTCCGTCAGGACGGTTAAGTAAGGAGAGTCTATAGCTTGATGTGTTAGTTGAGGCGTGGGCACAATTGCAAATTGTGTAGTGTTGGCTTTTTAGTTGCCGATGTTTAGTTGTAGGCGGGCAGGCGCTTTAATCGCCTGCCCACATGTTTATCAGCCTTTCCAGACTTGCGGGTTCACCAGGTCTTGCGGTCGTTCACCCAATAAGGCGCTGCGCAGGTTGGCCAAGGCACGATTGGCCATCGCTTCACGGGTTTCATGGGTCGCCGAGCCGATGTGCGGCAAGGTCACTGCGTTTTTCAGTTGATACAGCGGCGATTCGGCCAGCGGTTCTTTCTCGTAGACATCCAGCCCGGCGCCACGGATCTGATTGTTCTGCAGCGCTTCGATCAGTGCCGGTTCGTCCACCACCGGACCACGGGCGATGTTGATCAGAATCGCACTGGGTTTCATCAACGCCAGTTCGCGGCGGCTGATCAGGTGTTTGGTCTTTTCACTGAGCGGCACCACAAGACAGACGAAATCGGCCTCGGCCAACAGCTCATCCAGGCTGCGGAACTGCGCGCCGAGTTCTTGTTCCAGCGCGGTTTTACGGCTGTTGCCGCTGTAGATAACCGGCATGTTGAAGCCGAGCCGACCGCGACGGGCGATGGCTGCGCCGATGTTGCCCATGCCGACAATGCCCAGGGTTTTGCCATAGACGTCGGTGCCGAACAGCGGCGCGCCGACGGTCGCCTGCCACTGACCGGCCTTGGTCCAGGCATCGAGTTCGGCAACGCGACGGGCGCTGCTCATCAGCAGGGCGAAGGCCAGGTCGGCAGTGCTTTCGGTGAGGACATCCGGCGTGTTGGTCAGCATGATCCCGCGTTCGTTGAAATAGGCGACGTCGTAGTTGTCGTAGCCAACCGACACGCTGGACACCACTTCCAGTTCGCTCGCGTTCTCCAGTTGCGCCCGGCCGAGCTTGCGACCCACGCCGATCAGGCCATGGGCGTGGGGCAGGGCTTCGTTGAATTGAGCGTTGATGTCGCCGTTTTTCGGGTTGGGCACGATGACGTCGAAGTCCTGCTTGAGGCGTTCGATCATTTCAGGCGTGATGCGGCTGAAGGCGAGGACGGTCTTTTTCATGGGAGGAGGGCTCGTCGGGCGTGGAGAATGCCAAGCACGCTAACATTCTTCCCCGCTTTTATGCGAGTGCCCGGATGGTTCGGATGCACGCGTTTCTCTGTAGGAGCCGGCTTGCTGGCGATCCAGGCACCTCGGTCCGTCTGGCGCACCGCGTCGCCTGGATCGCCAGCAAGCCGGCTCCTACGGATTGGGTGTTGTGAAGCTGTTTTACCAAACCTGGTCGCTGATTTTTCTACGACGCCCAAAGCCTACCCATCTCGCGTCCCACACGATAATCGACAGAACGTGTCGGAAACATCCTGGGACACCACACCTTTGTGGGAGCGGGCTTGCTCGCGAAGGCGTCGTGTCAGCCAACATCTGAGCTGAATGACACGCCGCTTTCGCGAGCAAGCCCGCTCCCACAAGGGGGATCAATTCGCCAATCGCGCCCCAGCCAGACTCCCGCTCAACTCATACGCCGCCAGTTCCGCCTGATGCGCCGCCAGAATATCCGGCAACGAGCCGCGTAAATACTCGACCCAGGTCTTGATCTTCGCATCCAGGTACTGCCGCGAGGGGTAGATCGCATACAGGTTCAGTTCCTGCGACCGGTAGTTCGGCATCACCCGCACCAGCGAGCCATTACGCAACCCTTCAATCGCCGCATACACCGGCAACACGCCGACACCCATGCCGCTGGTGATCGCGGTCTTCATCGCGTCCGCCGAGTTCACCAGGAACGGCGAGCTTTGAATGGTGACCATTTCCTGGCCTTCGGGCCCGTCGAAGGTCCACTTCTCCAGTGGAATCACCGGGCTCACCAGGCGCAGGCACGCATGGTTCAGCAAATCGCTGGGTTTCTGTGCGCAACCGTTGGCTTTCACATAGGCCGGTGAAGCGCAGACGATGCTGTAGGTGATCCCCAGACGCTGGGACACAAAACCCGAATCCGGCAGTTCGCTGGCGAGGACGATCGACACGTCGTAGCCCTCGTCGAGCAGGTCCGGCACGCGGTTGGCCATGGTCAGGTCGAAGGTCACATCCGGGTGAGTCTTGCGATAGCGGGCGATAGCGTCGATCACGAAGTGCTGACCGATGCCGGTCATGGTGTGCACCTTGAGCTGCCCGGCGGGGCGCGCGTGGGCGTCACTGGCCTCGGCCTCGGCTTCTTCGACATAGGCCAGGATCTGCTCGCAGCGCAACAGGTAGCGCTTGCCGGCCTCGGTCAGGGCGATGCGGCGGGTGGTGCGGTTGAGCAGGCGGGTTTGCAGGTGGGCTTCCAGGTTGGAGACCGCGCGCGAGACGTTGGCCGTGGTGGTGTCGAGTTGCACGGCGGCGGCGGTGAAGCTGCCGGCCTCGGCCACGTAACTGAAGGCGCGCATGTTTTGCAAAGTGTCCATGAGGTGCTCTCGGGTGCGATGGCAAATTGTGACACAACGTTTCAATGTCTGAGACCCCGACCAAGGGATTATCGCGTTAACGGTAACAAAGATTCACAGGAATCCCGGCTTATCGCCAATCAACCCCACCTCTAAAATTGCGCCGACTGTAGGAGCCGGCTTGCTGGCGATGGCATCACCACGGTCTGTCAGCCAGACCGCGGCGATACCATCGCCAGCAAGCCGGTTCCTACAACCTCCTCTCTTTCAGGAAATCGCAGCAGTGCCGCGTCGCATCAGCAGAGCGCTTCAGACGCTCAGTGTTTTGGCTTTAACCCTGGCAATCAGCGGCTGCATCGGAACCGGAGGTATTGCCCCGCAGGGCAAGGCACTGGAGGCCAATTCCCTGGCCACTGACGAAGCCATCCAGAGCGCCGCGCAGGACGCTCACTGGCCCACGGCACAATGGTGGCAAGCTTACAGCGACCCCCAATTGAACCGCTGGATCGACCTTGCGCTGCAAGGCAGCCCGACCATGGCCATGGCCGCCGCGCGGGTGCGTCAGGCCAGATCCATGGCGGGCATCGCCGAGTCGGCCGAGTCGCTGCAGATCAATGGCCAATCCACCCTGAAGCGCCACAACTGGCCCACCGATCAGTTCTACGGGCCGGGCGAACTGGCCAACACGACGACCTGGGACAACAACGCTGCGCTGGGCTTCAGCTATGCCCTCGACCTTTGGGGGCGCGAAAGCAATGCCACCGAGCGCGCCGTCGACATGGCGCACATGAGCGTCGCCGAAGCGCGCCTGGCCCAGCTCGAGTTGCAGAACAACATCGTGCGCGCCTACATCGAACTGTCGCTGCATTACGCGCAACGGGACATCGTCGCTGCGACCCTGAAACAGCAACAGCAAATTCTCGACCTCGCACAGAAGCGTCTGAACGGCGGCATCGGCACGCACTTCGAAGTCAGCCAGGCCGAAACGCCGCTGCCGGAAACTCACCGCCAGCTCGATGCCCTCGATGAAGAAATAGCCCTCAGCCGCAACCAGCTCGCTGCCCTGGCAGGCAAGGGGCCGGGCGATGGCGCGCAGTTGCAGCGACCGACGCTGGCGTTGGGCACGGCGTTGAAATTGCCGTCGTCGCTGCCCGCGCAATTGCTCGGCCAACGTCCGGACGTGGTCGCCAGTCGCTGGCAAGTCGCGGCGCAGGCGCGGGGCATTGATGTCGCTCACGCCGGTTTCTACCCCAACGTCGATCTGGTCGGCAGCCTCGGCTACATGGCCACCGGCGGTGGAGCGCTGGAGTTTTTGACCGGAAAGAAACTGAATTACAGCGTCGGTCCGGCGATCTCGCTGCCGATTTTCGACGGCGGCCGTTTGCGTGCCGAGCTGGGTGAAGCATCGGCCGGTTATGACATCGCGGTGGCGAAGTACAACCAGACGCTGGTCAATGCGCTGAAGAACATCTCCGACCAATTGATCCGCCGCGAGTCCATGGACAAGCAGCAAACCTTCGCTGCCGAGTCCGTGGCCACCGCACAGAAGACTTACGACATCGCGATGATTGCCTATCAACGCGGGCTCACCGATTACCTCAACGTGCTCAATGCCCAGACGCTGTTGTTCAAGCAGCAGCAGGTTCAGCAGCAGGTTCAGGCCGCGCGGCTGAGTGCGCACGCCGAATTGGTGACCGCGCTCGGCGGTGGACTCGGTACGGGCAACGATGTGCCGAAAGACAACCAGACCGCTGCACCGAAAACCCCGGCCATGCTGAAGATATTGAATTGAACAATGACCCTGTGAGAGCGGGCTTGCTCGCGAAAGCGGTGGGTCAATCAATCTCGATGTCGCTTGATACACCGTCTTCGCGAGCAAGCCCGCTCCCACAGAGGCCGAGTTCTGGCCGCACCATTTTTCACCGATGAGCAGGATTCCATGACTCCCTTGCCCGCACCTTTGCGCTGGCTGTATTCCCTCGAATGGCGCCGGGGTTTCTTTGAATGGGCACGCAGCGACGGCGTGACCTGGGTCTACATTTTCAAAGTATTGTTCGCCGCATTCCTGACCCTGTGGCTGGCGATGCGCCTGGAATTGCCGCAGCCGCGCACGGCGATGATCACGGTGTTCATCGTCATGCAGCCGCAAAGCGGGCAGGTGTTCGCCAAGAGCTTCTACCGTTTTCTCGGCACCTTGACCGGGTCGGCCGTGATGGTCGCGCTGATTGCCTTGTTCGCGCAAAACACCGAACTGTTTCTCGGTTCGCTGGCGATCTGGGTCGGCATCTGTTCGGCGGGTGCCGCGCGTTATCGCAACTTCCGTGCGTATGGTTTTGTACTGGCCGGTTATACGGCGGCGATGGTCGGGCTGCCTGCGTTGGCGCATCCGGAAGGCGCCTTCATGGCGGCGGTGTGGCGGGTGCTGGAAATCTCCCTGGGGATTCTCTGCGCCACGGTGGTCAGCGCCGCGATTCTGCCGCAAACCGCCAGTGCGGCCATGCGCAACGCCTTGTATCAGCGCTTCGGCGTGTTCGCGTTGTTCGTCACCGATGGTTTGCGCGGTCGCAGCCAACAGGACACGTTCGAAGCGAGCAATGTGCGCTTCATCGCCGAGGCGGTCGGCCTGGAAGGGCTGCGCAGCGTCACCGTGTTCGAAGACCCGCACATGCGTCGGCGCAACGGTCGGCTCAGTCGCCTGAACAGCGAATTCATGGGCATCACCACACGCTTCAACGCCTTGCACCAATTGCTTGAGCGCTTGCGCAGCAGCGATGCCGATCACGTGGTCGCGGCAATCAAACCGGGGTTGCAGGACCTCGCCGAAGTGCTCGACGGCTTCAGCGGCCGTGCCCTGACCAGCCCCGACGCAGCACGTCTGACGACCGCGTTGACGACCTACAAGCACAACTTGCCGGCGCGAGTTCGCAGTCTGCGGGCGGTCTTTCAGGAGACCAGCCCGAGCGACGCCGAGCTGCTGGATTTTCACACCGCGTACGAGCTGCTCTACCGCTTCGTCGATGACCTGCACAGTTATGCACAGACCCACGCGTCCCTGGCCGATCACCGCCATGAACGAGAGCAATGGGACGAGCCGTTCACCCCGCAAACCAACTGGATGGCATCCGCCGCTTCGGGGATTCGCGCGGCATTCATATTGGTCGTGCTCGGCAGCTATTGGGTCGCAACGGCGTGGCCGAGCGGGGCGACCATGACCCTGATTGCAGCGGCGACTGTCGGGTTGTCCGCCGCGACGCCCAATCCAAAACGCATGGCATTTCAGATGGCCTGCGGCACGTTCCTCGGCGCCCTGATCGGCTTCGTCGAGATGTTTTTCATCTTCCCGTGGATCGACGGTTTTCCACTGCTGTGCGTGATGCTTGCGCCAGTGATCGTGCTCGGTTCCTTCCTGACTTCGCGCCCGCAATACGCCGGTGTCGGCCTCGGCTTGCTGATTTTCTTCAGCACCGGTTCGGTGCCGGACAACCTCACCGTGTACAACCCTTACACCTTCATCAACGACTACATCGCCATGGTGCTCGGCATGCTGGTGTGTGCGGCGGCGGGGGCGATCATCCTGCCACCCAACAGTCGCTGGTTGTGGCGTCGGCTGGAGCAGGATTTGCGCGGGCAAGTGGTCTACGCGATCAGCGGCAAACTCAAAGGACTGGCCTCCAGTTTCGAAAGCCGTACGCGTGACCTGCTGCATCAGGCCTATGGTCTCGCGGCCGGCCAGCCGCAGGTGCAACGGGACTTGCTGCGCTGGATGTTCGTGGTGCTGGAAGTCGGTCACGCGATCATCGAGCTGCGCAAGGAACAGGCGATTCTGCCGGTGCACCCGGCGTATGCCGAATCGCAGCCGTGGCGCCAGGCAATCCGGGTGATGGGCCGCTCGCTGGTGCGGCTGTTTCTGCAACCGAGCCAGAGCAATCTGGAACGCGGACTGATTGCGGTCGATCACGCGATCAGCCGTGTGCAAGCCACCGACGAACCCTTCGCACCGCACTTCGATACCTCGGCGTTGCGTCGGGTCAAGAGCTACCTGCACTTCATCCGCACCTCGTTGCTCGACCCGCAATCACCGCTCGCCGCTTACGTGAACACCTCGCCTCAAGGACTTGAACATGCCTCGTGAAATCGCCTTCCACGGCGTGTACATGCCGACCATGACGCTGATGTTTTTCATCGCCGCAGCACTGGCCTGGGCGCTGGATCGGTTCCTGTCCGGGTTCGATCTGTACCGCTTCTTCTGGCACCCGGCGCTGCTGCGCCTGAGCCTGTTTACCTGTCTGTTCGGCGCCCTGGCGCTGACGGTCTACCACTGACTCTCTATCACTGAAGAAGGCTCTGATGAAAAAGCTTTTCAGCCTGCTCGCCACCCTGCTGGTGCTGGCCCTCGCGCTATGGATCGGCCGGACCCTGTGGGTGCATTACATGAACACGCCGTGGACCCGCGATGGCCGTGTGCGTGCCGACATCATCAACGTCGCCGCCGACGTCACCGGTGAAGTGGTGGACGTGCCGGTGCGCGACAACCAACAGGTGAAGAAGGGCGATTTGCTGATGCGCATCGACCCCGAGCACTACCGCATCGCGGTCAAACAGGCGCAGGCAATGGTGGCTTCACGCAAGGCGACGTGGGAGATGCGCAAGGTCAACGCCCATCGCCGCGCCGACATGGATGCCTTGGTGATCTCCAAGGAAAACCGCGACGATGCCAGCAACATCGCCGACTCGGCCCTCGCCGATTACCAGCATGCGCAAGCGCAACTGGAAGCGGCCGAACTCAACCTCAAACGCACCGAAGTGCGGGCGGCGGTGGACGGTTATGTGACCAACCTCAACGTCCATCGTGGCGACTACGCACGCATCGGCGAAGCGAAAATGGCCGTGGTCGATATGAACTCGTTCTGGGTCTACGGCTTCTTCGAAGAAACCAAGCTGCCCCACGTGCGCGTCGGTGACAAGGCCGACATGCAACTGATGAGCGGCGAAGTGCTCAAGGGGCACGTGGAAAGCATCTCGCGGGGCATCTATGACCGTGACAATCCGGAAAGTCGTGAGCTGATCGCCGATGTGAACCCGACCTTCAACTGGGTGCGCCTGGCACAGCGCGTGCCGGTGCGGATTCACATTGATGAAGTGCCGGAGGGCGTGCTGTTGGCGGCGGGGATCACGTGCACGGTGGTGGTGAAGCAGGATAGTGGGGTGTAACCGTTGGACCGAGGCGTCTGTATCGCCAGCAAGCCGGCGCCTACAAATATGCGTCGTGCACGATTCTTGGGTTCGACGCGTGGCCTGTAGGAGCCGGCTTGCTGGCGATGGGGCCGACTCGGCCTGACAGCTCAAGCCTTGCAGAAAGTCTCATGCAAATGCCGCCAAAGCACCTTGCCATCCGCCTGTTTCTCGAACACCACAGTCGAGCGACGATCGGAGTGCAGGCCGGTCGCATCCGTCTGCTGCTCGCGGTAACTCACAGTGGCGCCACCATCATGTAATGCGAGGCCACACAATTCGCTCAGCTCGATCCGGAACCCGAGTTTCTTGCCACCCGCCAACGTGAACAGTTCGTTCAACGCCGCAAAATCCAGCACCCGGCCCAACGGCGAGACCATTGAAAACTGCGGCGAAAAGCGCGTCAGCAGGTGTTCGAGTTCGGACGCGTCCCTTTCTTCGGCCAGCCACTGTTCGATGGCGACGTGCGCCAGGATGACTTCGTCGAAGTACTCGGTGTAGTCGGTCATGTTTGATTCCTGACATTTTGTAGCGCCTGGATGGGCCGCTTCGCGAGCAAGCCCGCTCCCACATTTGGAATGCATTTCAAATGTGGGAGCGGGTTTGCTCGCGAAGCGGGCGACTCGGTTTCAGAGCTGCCCGCGCAACCCGAACCGCTTCATCAACCCCGACTCCAGCAACCCTTTGGGCAACAGCCCCGCCATCAACGGCAACGCCCGGCTGCCATTGCCCAAACGAACCAGCCGCGCTGGCTTGCTCTGCTGCACGGCCTTGAGCAAACCGGTGGCAAATTCACTGGCCGGCGTCGGGTTGTCCTGAGACGCCTTGGCTCGCGCCCGAATGCCTTCTCGCAGTGGAAACCACGGCGACTGCTCGCTGATCAATTGCTCAGCCTCAGCCCCGGCATTCTTGGCAAAACTGGAGGCGATGGCGCCCGGCTGCACCTCCATCACCCGCACGCCAAACGGCGCCAGTTCCATGCGCAACGCATCGCTCAAGGCGTGCACGGCGGCTTTCGACGCGCAGTAGGCACCCGCGAACGGCGTGACCAACACGCCGGACACACTGCCGATATTCACCACGATCCCTTTGGCCCGGCGCAACACCGGAAACAGCGCGCGCGTCACGCCGACGATGGCAAACACATTGGTTTCGAACTGCCGTTGCATGGCCGGTACGCCACCGTCCAGTAGCGGGCCCATCGCCCCATAACCGGCGTTGTTGATCAGTACATCGAGGCCACCATGCCGTTGATTGATCTGTTCGCTCAACTGTTCGAGTGCCGCGCCATCGTTGACGTCCAGTTGCACGGCGGTAAAACCGGCTGCCGCCAGGACCGCCACGTCTTCAGCCTTGCGGGCGCTGGCCCAGACTTCGTAGCCGGCCGTTTTGAACGTGTCGGCCAGGGCGCGGCCAATGCCGCTGGAACAACCGGTAATCAACGCAACGGGCATGGCGCGGTCCTTGTGCAGAAGAGAGAAAAGGGCTCAGTCGGAGAAACTACCCTGCAAACGCTCGGCGCGAAACTCCAGGGTTTGCGGGCGATAGCCGGGACGCAGTGGCGGCATGGGCAAACAGTCTTCCCAATTTGCCCCGGCCTGCAATTCGTCGGGGCCGCGATAACGCGGCGCGGTGTATTGGTTGTCGGCGAGGTTGACCGTATCACCCGGCGCGTAGGCGGCGATGCGCCAACGCAGCTCGGTCAGCGGCACATCGTTGCCATTGTTCATCTTCAATAGCAACGGGCGATCCGCCGGACACTGCTCCGGCGCGTAAGTGATGCGCAACTCAAGACGTGCCAATTGCTTGACTTCGCGGTTGTCCATCCAGATCACCCAAGTGGCTACCACGCCCAATCCAATGGCGGCCGCTACCGAGACGGGCAAGGCCTTGGCCGGGTAACGCAGCAACAGGATTAGCCAGGTGATGACCAACAGGACGCCGATAAACATGTCGCACAACCTCGCAGGAGAGAGGCTCATCCTACCTAAGGGCGGGTGTGCTTGGCGATGGGCGTGGTGAGGGCGACCGTTTGTCGAGCCTGTAATTTGTGACAGTAGCCATGCATGAGGTTTCAGCATTAGCTGGTGCAAATCGACATGAAGACAACTGATGCAGCCTCACTTGGCTTTCATACACCGCAACACCCCAAAAGTAGCGGTCGTTGAACCGCGGGGGTTGGCTGTGCGCTCGGTGGATTATTACCGTGCCGTGGAGGAGGAAGGCGTCGATGCGCGGGTCAATCGCACGGTTCATGACCCTGCGGGGCGGGCGATTGCGCAGTGGGATCCGCGGTTGTTCCTGAATGCCTCGGCGCCGGCCAATCTGGTGACGATTCATGGCCTCTCGGGCACTGCCTTGTGCACCCTCAGTGTCGATGCCGGGCTGCATGTGAGTCTGTTCGGTGAAGCGGGTCAACCGGTTCACAGCTGGGATGGTCGGGGTTCGCAGCACTGGATGCACTACGATAATCAGCTGCGATTGACGGCGCTGTTCGAGCAAGCAGCGGACGGCGAAGCGGTTTGCGCGGAACGTTTGAATTACGCGGCCAACGATCAGGCGTTCGTTGATCACAACCAATGCGGTCAACTGATCCGGCATGACGATCCGGCAGGTACACAACTGTTCGAGGCGTTTGGATTGATGGGCGGGGTGCTTGAGCAGACTCGGCGTTTTCTACGCGCACTGGAGTCCCCCGACTGGCCTGAATCCGCAGCTGAACGCAATGAATGGCTGGAGCCGGGGCCCGGCGCAACCACCCATTCACGTTTGAATGCGCTAGGCGAGTCTGTTGAACAGACCGACGTCCAAGGCAACCGTCAGTTGTTCAGCCGCACCGTTGCCGGTCAGTTGCGCGAGGTTCGACTGCAACTGCGGAATGACACAACGCAGAAAACACTGGTCAGCGCCATCCAGTACAACGCCCATGGCCAGACCGAGCGGGAAGTGGCGGGCAACGGCGTGATCACCATGGTCGAGTACGCCCCGGCAGATGGTTGTCTGATCCGTCTGCACGCCAAACGCGGCAGTCACGTGCTGCAAGATTCCTCTTATGAATACGACCCGGCGGGCAATGTGCTGCGCATCGAAGACGCTGCCGTACCCGTTCGTTACTTCGCCAATCAGCGCATCGAACCGGTCAACCGATACGACTACGACTCCCTTGATCAGTTGATCCGCGCGACGGGCTGGGAGGTCGGCGGCACAAATAAAGGCCCACAGTTTTCTGTCTTCGACGATCCCGCGCCACGGGGCAATTACTGTCAGACCTATCGTTATGATCGTGGCGGCAACCTGTTGGAACTCAGCCACAAAGGGCCGCAAAACCATGGACACCGCTTGGTCGCCGCGCCGTTCAGCAACCGCTGTCTGCCGGTGATCGAGGGCGTGGAGCCGGGTGAGGAGGATTTTCGCGCGGGCTTCGACAGCAACGGCAACCTGCTGAAACTGCAGCCAGGACAAACGTTGTTCTGGAACTTGCTCAATCAGTTGAGCGAGGTGCGGCCGGTAGCACGCGATTCTGCGGCCTCCGACAGTGAACGTTACCTCTACGGTGCCGACGGCATGCGCGTGCGCAAAGTGCGTTCGATGCAAACCAATGCTCGAACGGTGATGGCTGAAGTGCGTTATTTACCGAGCCTGGAAATTCGTACGCACAGCGGCACGGGTGAAGTGCTCCATGTGATCAGCGTCCAGGCCGGGCGCAGCAGTGTGCGGGTGTTGCACTGGGAAACGGTGCCGCCGAAGGACAGCGCCAATGATCAGTACCGGTTCTGTCTGAATGATCATTTGGGGTCTTGCACCCTGGAGCTCGACAGTGAAGGAGAAGTGATCAGCCAGGAGCGGTATCACCCGTTTGGGACTACGGCTTGGTTTGCCGGGAGGGGGGAAGTTGAGGCGAGTCGTAAAACGGTGAGGTATTCGGGGAAAGAGCGGGATGCGACAGGGCTTTATTATTATGGGTTTCGGTATTACGTGGCGTGGTTGCAGCGGTGGTTGAGTCCGGATCCGGCGAAAGATATAGAAAGCTTGAACCTTTACGTGTTTGTAAGTAATAGCCCAGTTGCTCGTTATGATAGGGAGGGATTAGTAAGTTGGCCGTGGAGTCGTTCTGCTCAGTCCATGTCCTCCTCTGTAGATAAGTTAGTTGAAGTTTTTAATCGAGATAACAATGGGCGTCTGCGAGTGATGCTTGATGATGAACGTGATAAATATGGTGGTGTTCTTGAGCACTTGGCAAGCTTTGATCAAAACACTTCCGCATTAGAAGAATATGTTGAGGGCGGGAGTGGAGTTTATGCTCAGATTAATAACGAGCTTCGTTCAGGTCAAACTTCTGGAGATCCTGAGCTGTCAAGCCTAATGGAAGAGCTTAAGCAAGAGGTCGAAAATCTATCCGAATACGAAGGAGAAGTTTATCGCGCTACACGGACACCTCCTGGAGTTTATGGGAAACTCATAAATAAGAGTGATGCAGTAATGGATATGGCTTATATGTCGACCAGCGCGATACCTCATCATGCGATAGATTGGCTTGAAACTTGGGTTGATGGAGGCAACAACAATGAAAAAAATGAAAGGGTAATATTTATTTTCGACAAAAGTACGACGAAGAAAGTCGCTTCCGCAGGTATGCTGACTGATCATGTTTTGATTAAGCCTAATGCCGTGTTTAAAGTAAAAGACGTGCGCCATATTGAGTCGGCTCAGTACGGAAGTTTAATTGTGGTGGGGCTTAAGCCGGCAAATGATCCGAGCGCTAAAGATATAAAAAATATTTTTTCGGGGGAGGTTTTGCTGCCAGCGATTAATGATAGTGTCACTCGTCGTATAAGGGGTGTGTTTAGCCGATGGTTGAAAAGTTGAGGTGCTGCGTTCATCCTGAATAGTCCTCCGTTATGAAAGTTATTACAGAAGTCGAGTATGGGTTTTAAGCATTAGTTGATCGTCATTCTTCGAGACGAATTTTCATGGATATCCAGGTAGCGGCCATGCACCGCCATACTCCAAAGCTGATTGCCATCGATCCTCGTGGGCTGGCCGTTCGCTCAGTGGATCATTACCGTGCCGGTCCTGGCGACATGGCGGAGGCTCATGTCGAACGCACGACCCATGACCAGGCGGGAAGGTCGGTCGCGCAGTGGGATCCGCGCATGTTTCTGGAGGATTCGGCGCTGGCCAACCTGAGCACTGCACATGGCCTGAGCGGCACTGTTTTGTACAACCTCAGTGTCGATGCAGGCTTGCGCGTGAGCCTGTTCGGTGAGGCGGGTCAATCGGTGCAATCCTGGGATGGACGGGGGTCGCAGCACTGGATGCACTACGATAATCAGCTGCGATTGACGGCGCTGTTCGAGCAAGCAGCGGACGGCGAAGCGGTTTGCGCGGAACGTTTGAATTACGCGGCCAACGATCAGGCGTTCGTTGATCACAACCAATGCGGCCGATTGATCTGTCACGAGGACCCGGCCGGGGCTGTGCTGTGCAATGACTACGGATTGAGCGGCGGGATACTCGAGCAGGAGCGGCGTTTTGCCAAGGAGCCGTCTCCCGGTTTCGCCACGCACTCACGATTCAATCCGTTGAACGATCTGCTGTCCCGAACCGATGCCCAAGGCAACGAACAACGTTTCAGCCAGACCGTGGGCGGCCAGTTGCGCGCCGTGGATTTGCGCTTGAACAACACGCTGGAATGGCTGCCGATGGTCAGCGCCATCGCCTGCAACGCCCACGGCCAGGTTGAAAGGGAAGTCGCCGGCAATGGCGTGATCACCATCCTCAAATACACCGCAGAGGACGGGCGCTTGCAACGACTGGTCTCCCGGCTCGGTCAGAACGAGCCGTTGCAGGATCTGCGTTATGCCTACGACCCGGTCGGCAATGTGCTGAGCATCGAAGACGCCGCCCTGCCGATCCGCTATTTCGCCAATCAGCGCATCGAACCGGTCAGCCATTACTGGTACGACACGCTCTATCGGCTGATCGAAGCGACGGGATGGGAGGCCGGATCGGTCAACCACGGTCCGTCGTCGGCGATGACGGCAGATCCCGCCACCCCCGGCAACTACCGCCAAACCTACCGTTACGACGCCGGCAACAACCTGCTCGAACTCACTCATTTCGGCCCGCAAAATCACGGCCATCGCCTGGTCGCCGAAGCCCACAGCAACCGCTGCCTGCCGGTGCGCGATGGCCTCGAGCCGGGCGAAGATGATTTCCGCAACGGTTTCGATGCCAACGGCAACCTGCTGAGCCTGCAACCCGGACAAACGCTGAGCTGGGATCTGCGCAATCAACTGCGCGAAGTCCGGCCGGTCAAGCGCGACGCTAGTCCTGACGATTGCGAATGCTACGACTACGGCGCTGACGGCATGCGCGTGCGCAAGGTCCGCTCGCTGCAAACCAATGCGCAAACGGTGGTCATTGAAACCCGTTACTTGCCCGGTGTGGAAATCCGTACCCACAGCGGCACCGGCGAAGTGCTGCACGTCATCGACGTGACGACCGGACGCGGCAGCGTGCGGGTGTTGCACTGGGAGGCGGAAAAGCCGAATGAGATCACCAACAACCAGCAGCGTTACAGCCTGACGGATCATCTGGGCTCGAGCACGCTGGAGCTGGATCAGGACGCCCGCCTCATCACTCAGGAACGGTATTACCCGTTTGGCGGTACGGCCTGGTCAAACGGTATGGCGGTGCAGGTCAGTTACAAAACGGTGCGGTACTCGGGCAAGGAGCAGGATGCGACGGGGTTTTATTACTATGGGTTCAGGTATTACGTGGCGTGGTTGCAGCGGTGGTTGAATCCGGATCCGAAAGGATATGCTGATGGTATTAACCTATTTGCTTTTGTCAGTGATAATCCACTGAGATATAAGGATCTTAAAGGAGCTTTTGGCATTGATTTGAATGCTCTGACTACAGAACAAAAAAACGCTGCCGGTCTTGATGGAGAGAGAGTGGCAGTTGCGGATACATTGTATTCTTTTGATATTGTGAGTGAGCCGGTTTTTGGTGTTCAAGAGGTGAGAGGTAAAACTTATAAAGACCTAAAGCGTGTGGATTCTTCAAATGCGATTACACGTAAGTTTTTGCCTCAGCCTGCTAATCAGATAGATGGTCTTTGGGGATCTCCCTTGGAACCTGACGAAATGACAGCGGTAGTTAACAAGAATCGCCAGTTGGACGTAGAATCACAGGTGAAGGCTGCTATAACCGCGGGGATTGGTCGTTGCGGTGAATATGCATGGGTAAGTTTTTATCTGTTGGCCAGTGCCAAAACAGAGCTGCCGGTTTTTCGAGTTAAAGCTGCAAATAACGTAGATCATGGTTTTGTTGTGCTAGGAGATCCACGTGTTCTCCCCTTTGATAAGATTGTGGTTGCTGATGCCTGGCCAATCTTTCCCAGGGCTCATACTCTGGACGTCGGTATTTTTGGAGTTGGTAGCATCATTGCGAGTGCTACCGCAGACGCCGATCCTAAATATCAAATGGATGATGCGAAATTAATAGAACGCAGTCAGGTTGAATTCCCGATTGTGGGAACCCCTCAGCGCTATGAATCAATAGCTGGTCGGTCTGTCTATACGCAGCTGTTTTCAGTTCAAGATGATTTTCAAGGGATTGATTACAAGAGAGAAGGTCACCGTCGAGGGCATTTTAATGCCCTTCCCACGCGCTATGTATTTGAACGCGTAGCTCTGCTTCGAGACTACAACAGTTTTCACTCCGCGCGAGGCGGCGGCGGGCATATATGAATTCCAACCAATGATCTCAAGTGGAATCTTGCCCGGGTTGCGCAAACGGTGAGCCGAAGCGATCGGAATGTACCCGACAGGTTTGCAAGCCAACGGTCGCTACTGTCACTTCTGTCAGTAGCCAGACGTGGATTTTAAGCGTTAGCTGATCGTCATCCTTCAAGATGAATTCTCATGGATATCCATGCAACGGCACTGCATAGCGATACCCCGAACCTGATCGCAATTGAGTCGCGCGGTCTGGTGTCTCGTTCGGTTGATTATGACCGTGCTGACGCCGGTGATACTGCGCAGCCCCGGGTTAACCGCATAGCCTACGACCCAGCCGGGAGGGCGATTGCCCAATGGGATCCACGCCTGTTTCTGAACGCTTCAGCCCCCGCCAATCTGAGCACTATCCACAGCTTGAGCGGCGCTGTGTTGAGCACGATCAGCGTTGATGCCGGGCTGCATGTGAGTCTGTTCGGCGAGGCGGGTCAGCCGATTCACAGCTGGGATGGTCGGGGCTCGCAGCACTCGATGCATTACGACAATCAGCTGCGATTGACGGCGCTGTTCGAGCAAGCAGCGGACGGCGAAGCGGTTTGCGCGGAACGTTTGACTTACGCGGCCAACGATCAGGCGTTCGTTGATCACAACCAATGCGGCCGATTGATCTGTCACGAGGACCCGGCCGGGGCAGTGCTGTGCAATGACTACGGATTGAGCGGCGGGATACTCGAGCAGGAGCGGCGTTTTGCCAAGGAGCCGTCTCCCGGTTTCACCACGCACTCACGATTCAATCCGTTGAACGATCTGCTGTCCCGAACCGATGCCCAAGGCAACGAACAACGTTTCAGCCAGACCGTGGGCGGCCAGTTGCGCGCCGTGGATTTGCGCTTGAACAACACGCTGGAATGGCTGCCGATGGTCAGCGCCATCGCCTGCAACGCCCACGGCCAGGTTGAAAGGGAAGTCGCCGGCAACGGCGTGATCACCACCCTCGAATACACCGCCGAAGACGGACGCTTGAAACGCCTGCTGTCCCGGCTAGGCCAGAACGAGCCCTTGCAGGATCTGCGTTACACCTACGACCCGGCCGGCAATGTGCTGAGTATCGAAGACGCCGCGCTGCCGATCCGCTACTTCGCCAATCAGCGCATCGAACCAGTCAGCCATTATTGGTACGACACGCTCTATCGGCTGATCGAAGCGACGGGCTGGGAGGCCGGATCGGTCAACCACGGTCCGTCGTCGGCGATGACGGCAGATCCCGCCACCCCCGGCAACTACCGCCAAACCTACCGTTACGACGCCGGCAACAACCTGCTTGAACTGACCCACGTCGGCCCGCAAAACCACGGCCATCGCCTGGTCGCCGAAGCCCACAGCAACCGCTGCCTGCCGGTGCGCGATGGCCTCGAGCCGGGCGAAGACGATTTCCGCAGCGGCTTCGATGCCAACGGCAACCTGCTGAACCTGCAACCCGGACAAACGCTGAGCTGGGATCTGCGCAATCAACTGCGCGAAGTCCGGCCGGTCAAGCGCGACGCTGGTCCTGACGATTGCGAATGCTACGACTACGGCGCTGACGGCATGCGCGTGCGCAAAGTCCGCTCGCTGCAAACCAATGCGCAAACGGTGGTCATTGAAACCCGTTACTTGCCCGGTGTGGAAATCCGTACCCACAGTGGCACCGGCGAAGTGCTGCACGTCATCGACGTGGCGACCGGACGCGGCAGCGTGCGGGTGTTGCACTGGGAGGCGGGAAAGCCGAATGAGATCACCAACAACCAGCAGCGTTACAGCCTGACGGATCATCTGGGCTCGAGCACGCTGGAGCTGGATCAGGACGCCCGCCTCATCACTCAGGAACGGTATTACCCGTTTGGCGGTACGGCCTGGTCAAACGGTATGGCGGTGCAGGTCAGTTACAAAACGGTGCGGTACTCGGGCAAGGAGCAGGATGCGACGGGGCTTTATTACTATGGGTTCAGGTATTACGTGTCTTGGTTGCAGCGGTGGCTAAACGTCGACCCTGCGGGCCCCGTTGACGGATTGAATCTCTACCGTATGGTCAGAAATTGTCCACTTGGGTTTCGTGACGAACAAGGTTTGGCTCCCATCTCTATTGATGAGAAACCTACAGATAAGTCAGCAGCGCCCGTTTCGACGCAACAAGCGATAACTCCCGTAGGAGGCCAGCCGCTCTACTACCGGGTTGACTACCTGGAGAGCCGTTTATTGCTGGCCGATACTGCATCGCAAGGAAGGGCAATTCAGGTCCAAGATAATTTCGATCATAAAATAAATGAAAGAATAGGATCTATTGTTACTACGCCGAAACAGTCGATGCTGGAGAAGCCCAGTAAATTTTTTAATATATTTACGAAGAGTGAGTGGGAGTTTAAGAGTAATTATAAGTATTCTGACTCTGGCGGCGTTTTTTTGAATGATGTAAGCAGGGGGCAGATACGTCTTGTAGCGGACCTTAACTATCTTCCAAGCGTTATCAGGCGATCTAAAGTATTGAATGAAACAACGCTCACCAAAACAGCTGGACTTGAAAGCGGTAGCGAGGAATTGTTCAAGGTCTTTTTTTCTGAAACACCTAATGGCAAGGCGACACAAAGGTTGATGGATGAAGTGGGTTTGAAAGCCACGGCTGTAACAAAGGAAGTGACGGGAGGCTACACCGATTTTATCGTGGCGGTCATCCCGACTGGCCCTTATGAAGTCATTAACGCTGAGAAGCCATCAGCATCGAGAAATATGTTCGCTTTAGCACGAGCCAAGAGGCAGGCTGCTTTATCCCTGAATCGCCAGCAGGAAAAAGCCCCCGCCTAACCCACTGCGGATAGGGAACGCAGCGGGCTGGACGGGGGCTTTTCGTTTTACTGAACGCTTACTGCGCGATGGTCTTCACCGAAACCCCACGCTCGATCGGCGTAGACCGACCATAGATATCTTCAAACCGCTCGATATCGTCCTCACCCAAGTAACTACCCGATTGCACTTCGATGATCTCGAGTGGAATCTTGCCCGGGTTGCGCAAACGGTGAACCGAAGCGATCGGAATGTAGGTCGACTGGTTCTCGCACAGCAGGAACACATTCTCGTCGCAGGTCACTTCCGCGGTGCCGCTGACCACGATCCAGTGTTCGGCGCGGTGGTGGTGCATTTGCAGGGACAGGCACGCGCCCGGTTTGACCGAGATGTGCTTGACCTGGAAGCGCCCGCCCATGTCCACCGAGTCGTAGGAGCCCCACGGACGATAGACTTCGCAGTGGTTCTGGGTTTCGCTGCGGCCCTGTTCGTTGAGGGTGTTGACCATCTGTTTCACGCCTTGGACCGAGTCCTTGTGCGCGATCATCATGGCGTCCTTGGTTTCGACGACCACGATGTTTTCCAGACCGATCACCGACACCAGTTTGCCGTTGCCGTGGATCATGCAGTTTTTGCTGTCCTGAATGACCACGTCGCCTTTGGTGACGTTACCGTTGACGTCTTTTTCGTTCACTTCCCACAGCGACGCCCAGCAACCGACATCGCTCCAGCCTGCAGTGAGTGGTACGACGCAGGCGCGCTGGGTTTTTTCCATGACCGAGTAATCGATGGAGTTGTCCGGGCAGCAGGCGAAGGTGGCTTCGTCGATGGTGACGGTGTCGGCGTCCTGTACGCTGCGCTCAAGGGTCAGCAGGCAGGTGTCGTAGATGTCCGGATCGTGTTTTTTCAGCTCTTCGAGGAAGCGGCTGGCGCGGAACAGGAACATGCCGCTGTTCCAGAAGTAACCGCCGGACTGGACGAACTCGGTGGCGCGTTTCACGTCCGGTTTTTCGACGAAGTGCGAGACACGGCTGACGCCTTCCGGCAGCAGCGAGTCATTGGTCGACTTGATGTAGCCGTAGCCGGTTTCCGGTTTGGTGGCCGGAACGCCGAACAGCACCATTTCGCCGTTTTCGGCGGCAACGGTGGCCAGGGCCAGAGCGCGTTGCAGCGCTTTCTGGTCTTCCAGTACGTGGTCGGCCGGCAGCACCAGCATCAACTCGTCACGACCTTCATTGACCAGCATCATCGCGGTCAGGGCCACGGCCGGCGCGGTGTTGCGGCCGAACGGTTCCATCAGGATGCGCTGGGTTTCCAGCTTGCGGTTGGCCAATTGCTCGTTGACGATGAAACGATGGTCCTTGTTGCAGACCACGATCGGGGTGTCCATGCCTTCGAACACCAGGCGTTCCAGGGTTTGCTGGAACAGCGTGTGCTCGCCGGTCAGGGCCAGGAATTGTTTAGGGAACTGCTTACGGGAAAGCGGCCAAAGACGTGAGCCACTACCACCTGACAAGATCACCGGAATCATGTTGTTACTCCTCGAAAATCGTATGGGTCAGAGCTACTGCGTTCTGTCGTTTCACTCTTGTTCTTATTCCGTACCGAATTGCCTTCGTCCTCTGTAGAAGCCGGCTTGCTGGCGATCGGGCCTGAGACCGCCATCGCCAGCGAGCCGGCTCCTACAGGGACCGCGTTTTTTCAGCGGTCCCGCGGGCGAGCCTTCAGCAATCCGGAAAATTGTTTAGCGCGTCGAAACCGGGCGTTTTACCCAGACTGGCGACAGGCTGCTGCCGTTGCCGGTGACGTACAGCACCGCCGCTTCACCGCGTTCCAGGGCAACCGGCTTCACGTCGCCCACTTTCGTGGCGCCATCGTATAGGGCCAGGCTGACTTTGACCGGGTTGATTTCACGCTCGCCGCGACCCTTGGCGGCCACGGATGGCACCACTTCAGTCTTGCCGTCAGCGGTTTTCAGGGTCAGGGCCTTGTCGCTCAGGTTCTGTACGCGAACCAGGGATTTCTGCTTGTTCTTGAACGGCGGCTCTTCAATCAGTTGCGGCGCGCCGCTGGCGTTGTTGACCAGGGTGTAATAGTGATCGCCGGCCAGTTTCACCGGCAGGGTCTGGCTGCCGACCTTGGCGCTGTAGTCGCCGCCCGGCATGAAGCTGAAGTCGGTGCTGGACAGCGGCGCGACGTCGTTCAGGTTGGTGCTGCCGACGGTGGCGCTGACTTCAGCGTTGCCGGCGTTGTAGACACGTACGAAGCTCGAACCTTTCGGAGCGGTCGGGCCGTAGAGCGCGGCATCGCCAGCGAAGGCATTCATGGACAGCACGCTGAAGGTTGCGGCCAAAGCGAAAGTCTTGGCGAGACGGCGAGGAGTAGTAGTGAAAGTCATGGTGTACCTCTCTTTCAGTTTTGCGCCCGGTCGGGCGTCTCGGATTTAGTGTTTGCGGCTACGTTTTGTTGGCGGGCGCCGGCTTCTTTGAGCTCTGCGACCCACTGTGGGTCGGCGTCGCCGATTTCGTTGTTCACAGGCAGATAACGTTCAGGAAACTCCCAGATCAGCACCTGTGGCGGGCTGTTCTTGAAAGCATCGCTTTTCAGGTAGCTGAGCATCGGCAGAATCGGGCCGTGGCCGTCTTCGGCGTAATTGACCACGTCGCTGTTCAGCGCTTGTTTCAGCGCACCGACGAAGT
>Ga0255334_1000485_pt1 | contig 30645 bp, 25 predicted proteins | sample EtOH5_35cm_T3_12_FD_202080 | JGI IMG/M metagenome (GOLD analysis project Ga0255334, IMG submission 202080) | Sandy soil microbial communities from University of British Columbia, Vancouver, Canada - EtOH5_35cm_T3_129 | ecosystem: Engineered > Artificial ecosystem > Sand microcosm > Unclassified ... | reverse complement strand
GCAAACGCCCCGGCATGTACACCGACACCAGTCGGCCGAACCACCTCGCCCAGGAAGTCATCGACAACAGCGTCGACGAAGCCTTGGCCGGGCACGCGACCTCGGTGCAGGTCATCCTGCACGCCGATCACTCCCTGGAAGTCAGCGATGACGGCCGTGGCATGCCGGTGGATATCCACGCCGAAGAAGGCGTGTCGGGCGTCGAGCTGATCCTCACCAAGCTCCATGCGGGCGGCAAGTTTTCCAACAAGAACTACCAGTTCTCCGGCGGTCTGCACGGGGTAGGTATTTCTGTGGTCAACGCCTTGTCGAACGAAGTCCGGGTGCGTGTAAAGCGTGACGGCAACGAATACCAGATGACTTTCGCTGACGGTTACAAGAAAACCGAGCTGGAAATCATCGGTACCGTCGGCAAGCGCAACACCGGTACCAGCGTATTCTTCGCGCCGGACCCGAAATACTTCGATTCGCCGAAATTCTCCATCAGCCGCCTCAAGCACGTGCTCAAGGCCAAGGCCGTTCTGTGCCCGGGGCTGCTGGTCAGTTTTGAAGACAAGGCCACCGGCGAGAAAGTCGAATGGCATTACGAAGACGGCCTGCGCTCCTATCTGGTGGACGCGGTCAGCGAATTCGAACGCCTGCCGGATGAACCGTTCTGCGGCAGCCTGGCCGGTAACAAAGAAGCGGTCGATTGGGCGCTGCTGTGGTTGCCGGAAGGTGGCGACAGCGTTCAGGAAAGCTACGTCAACCTGATCCCGACGGCGCAGGGCGGTACCCACGTCAACGGTCTGCGTCAGGGCTTGCTCGATGCGATGCGTGAGTTCTGCGAATTCCGCAGCCTGCTGCCACGCGGCGTGAAGCTGGCGCCGGAAGACGTCTGGGAACGCATCGCTTTCGTGCTGTCGATGAAGATGCAAGAGCCGCAATTCTCCGGCCAGACCAAAGAGCGTCTGTCGTCCCGTGAAGCGGCGGCATTCGTTTCCGGTGTGGTCAAGGACGCGTTCAGCCTGTGGCTCAACGCCAACCCGGAAACCGGCATGTTGCTGGCGGAACTGGCGATCAACAATGCCGGCCGTCGTCTGAAGGCCAGCAAGAAGGTCGAGCGCAAGCGCATCACGGCGGGGCCGGCACTGCCGGGCAAACTCGCCGACTGCGCCGGGCAGGACCCGATGCGTTCCGAGCTGTTCCTGGTGGAAGGTGATTCCGCCGGCGGTTCGGCCAAACAGGCACGAGACAAAGAATTTCAAGCGATCCTGCCGTTGCGCGGCAAGATCCTGAACACCTGGGAAGTCGATGGCAGCGAAGTGCTGGCCAGCCAGGAAGTGCACAACATCGCCGTGGCCATCGGTGTCGATCCGGGCTCGGCGGACATCGCTCAGCTGCGTTACGGCAAGATCTGCATCCTCGCCGACGCCGACTCCGACGGTCTGCACATCGCCACGTTGCTGTGCGCGTTGTTCGTCCAGCATTTCCGCCCGTTGGTGGATGCCGGTCACGTCTACGTCGCGATGCCGCCGTTGTACCGTATCGACCTGGGCAAAGAGATTTACTACGCCCTGGACGAAGCCGAGCGCGATGGCATCCTCGATCGTCTGGTGGCCGAGAAGAAACGCGGCAAGCCGCAGGTCACACGATTCAAAGGTCTGGGTGAAATGAACCCGCCACAGCTGCGCGAAACCACCATGGACCCGAACACTCGGCGTCTGGTGCAGCTGACGCTGGACGATTTTGAAGCGACCTCGGAAATGATGGACATGCTGCTGGCGAAGAAACGCGCCGGTGACCGCAAATCCTGGCTGGAATCCAAAGGCAATCTGGCCGAGGTTCTTGGCTGATGCGGGTTGGCTTTGCCCTGGCGTGTGCGTTACTTCTGACCTCGGTTTCGGTGTTTGCCGAACCGGTGCCGGAACTGCGCCTGTTGTCCGAGCATCCCGTTGACGGTATGCGCGGCGGCAACCTGTCAGGGTTGGCCCAGTGCGGCAAGGATATGTGGACGGTGTCGGATCGCGACGACGATCAGATTTACCGGCTCGATACCCGCGACAGGGTATGGCAAGCCGAAACCGTGGGCATCGGCGTGCCGCCGGTGCCAGACAGCGGTTTGCCCTGGGGCCTGCGTTCGCGGACCTGGCTGGCGTCGTTTGTCCGTGGCGGGGATCTGGATTTTGAAGGCATCACCTGCGACAGCGCCGGTAACCGCTATATCGTCAGCGAATCCCATGCGGCGATTCTGCAAGTGCCGCCCGTTGGGCCATCGTCCTGGCTGAAGATCTCGCCGATGCTGATTCGCGAAGCCCGGGCCAGCGGCATGCTGCTGCACTTCAATGCGTTGTTCGAGGGGCTGGCGATCAATCCGGCGGGTGATCAATTGTGGCTCGCCGCCGAGCGTCAGAGCCGTGGATTGTTGTTGATCAAGCGCAAACAAACGGTATGGGATTGCGATGGTGGCTGTGTGTTGCTGAGCGAAGCCGGGAAAGAAATGCAGCCGGCGCAGTTTCCCCGAGCCAAAGCAGTGTCCAGAGACTTTTCCGACCTGTCGCTGTTCAACGGCAAGCTGTTTACCCTTGAGCGCAACGCTTACCAGATCTGCCGCCGTGATCCGGTGACGGCCAAGGTCGAGCGCTGCTGGTCGTTTGCCGATGAAGCCTTGCAGGCGCATCGCCGCTATTCCAATCCTTACGGCCTGACCGAAGCGTTGATTGTTGACGCCGAGGGCGCGTGGATTGGCACCGACAACAACAACGATGCCCGCGCCGATGGCGAGGAACGTCCGATCGTCTGGCGCTTTGCCGCGCCTGAAGGCGGCTGGAGCGCCAAGCCGTGAGCCAGCAAACGCCGGGTAAACGCGCCGGCCGGGTATTTATGGTGCTGGCCTGGTGCGCGGCGCTGTTTCTGGCGACGCGGTTTTTCGGTCAGTGGGAGGCACGTCAGCAGAACCCCAACACCGTCATCAGCTCTGAGCAGGGCGAAGGTTTTATCGAAGTGAAACTGGCCAGCAACACACAGGGTCACTTCGTCGCCAGCGGCCAGATCAACGGCCAGCCGGTGGATTTCATGCTCGATACCGGGGCGACCGACGTGTCGATCCCGGCGGAATTGGCCGAACGGCTGAAACTGGAAAAAGGCTTCGGGGTGACCCTGAGCACAGCCAACGGTCGAACCCAGGGTTACCGAACCCGCATCGACCGGCTGCAACTGGGCGACATTGTGCTGCGTGATGTGCGCGCCCTCGTCGTGCCAGGCCTGGATGGCAAGCAAGTGCTGCTCGGAATGAGCGCGCTGAACAAACTTGAATTTACCCAGCGCGGTGGCACCATGCTGCTGCGCCAGACAACGAACCGATGAGGCCCGCATGAGCGACTCCCTTGATCTCAGCCTGGACGGTGTAGAACGCCGGTCACTGGCTGACTTCACCGAAAATGCCTACCTCAACTATTCCATGTACGTGATCATGGACCGTGCCTTGCCGCATATCGGCGACGGCCTGAAACCGGTACAGCGGCGCATCATCTACGCGATGAGCGAGTTGGGGCTGGACGCCGATTCCAAGCACAAGAAATCGGCGCGTACCGTCGGTGACGTACTTGGTAAGTTCCACCCGCACGGCGACTCGGCCTGCTACGAAGCCATGGTCCTGATGGCCCAGCCGTTCAGCTATCGCTACACGCTGGTCGACGGCCAGGGTAACTGGGGTGCGCCGGATGATCCCAAGTCCTTCGCCGCCATGCGTTACACCGAGGCGCGGCTATCGCGGTATTCCGAAGTGCTGCTCAGCGAACTGGGCCAGGGCACTGCGGACTGGGGGCCGAATTTCGACGGCACCCTCGACGAGCCGCTGGTGTTGCCGGCGCGTTTGCCGAACATCCTGCTCAACGGCACCACCGGCATCGCCGTGGGCATGGCCACCGACGTACCGCCGCACAACCTGCGCGAAGTCGCCACGGCGTGCGTGCGTTTGCTCGATGAGCCCAAAGCCACGGTCGAACAGCTCTGCGAGCACATCCAGGGGCCGGATTACCCGACCGAAGCGGAAATCATCACGCCGCGCGCCGACCTGCTGAAAATGTACGAAACCGGCAAGGGCTCGGTGCGCATGCGCGCCGTGTACCACATCGAAGACGGCGACATCATCGTCACGGCGCTGCCGCATCAGGTGTCTGGCGCCAAAGTGCTGGAACAGATCGCGGCCATGATGCAGGCCAAACCGTCGAAAGCCCCGCAGATCGCTGACTTGCGAGACGAATCCGACCACGAAAACCCGTGTCGGATCGTGATTATTCCGGGCGCACGCAAAAACTTTGACCACGATGCATTGATGACCCACCTGTTCGCCAGCACCGAGCTGGAGTCGAGCTACCGGGTCAACATCAACATCATCGGTCTGGACGGCAAGCCGCAGTTGAAAAACCTGCGTGCGCTGTTGGTCGAGTGGCTGGAGTTCCGGGTCCAGACTGTGCGTCGTCGTCTGCAATTCCGCCTCGACAAGGTCGAGCGTCGCCTGCACCTGTTGGACGGTTTGTTGATCGCCTACCTCAACCTGGATGAAGTGATCCACATCATCCGCACCGAGGAGCACCCGAAAGCCGCGCTGATCGCACGTTTCGCCCTGAGCGAAATCCAGGCCGACTACATTCTCGACACCCGTTTGCGTCAGTTGGCGCGACTGGAAGAAATGAAGCTGCGTGCCGAGCAGGATGAACTGCTCAAGGAACAGGCCAAGCTGCAAGCCCTGCTGAGCAGCGAAGCCAAGCTGAAAAAACTGGTGCGCACCGAGCTGATCAAGGACGCCGAAACCTACGGCGACGACCGTCGCTCGCCAATCGTCGAACGCGCTGAAGCCAAGGCCCTGACCGAGCACGATCTGCTGCCGAACGAGAAAGTGACCGTCGTCCTGTCGGAAAAAGGCTGGGTTCGTTCCGCCAAAGGTCACGAAATCGACGCCACCGGTCTTTCCTACAAGGCCGGGGATGGTTTCAAGGCCTTGGCGCCCGGACGTTCCAACCAGTTTGCGGTGTTTATCGATTCCACCGGTCGCAGCTATTCGGTGGCCGCGCACACGCTGCCATCGGCCCGAGGCCAGGGCGAACCGCTGACCGGTCGTCTGACGCCGCCGCCAGGGGCGAGCTTCGAATGCGTGCTGATGCCGGAAGACGATTCGCTGTATGTAATTGCGTCCGACGCCGGTTACGGTTTCGTGGTAAAAGGTGAGGACCTGCAAGCCAAGAACAAGGCGGGTAAGGCGCTGTTAAGTCTGCCGAACAACGCCAAGGTGATTCTGCCGCGTCCGGTGGCTGATCGTGAGCAAAACTGGCTGGCCTCGGTGACCACCGAAGGTCGCCTGCTGATCTTCAAAATCAGCGATCTGCCACAATTAGGTAAAGGTAAAGGTAATAAGATCATCGGGATTTCCGGCGAGCGTGTTGCCAGCCGGGAAGAATATGTCACGGACATCGCCGTTCTGCCGGATGGCGCCACATTGGTGCTGCAGGCCGGAAAACGTACCTTGTCACTAAAAGCGGACGACCTCGAACACTACAAAGGTGAGCGTGGACGTCGTGGGAACAAATTGCCACGTGGCTTTCAGAGGGTAGATGCGCTGCTCGTCGAAAACCTCAATTAGGCGTCCTAGAGCGCTCGATCTACGATTTAACGCGTAGATCGACGCTTTGGCGCTGGAGTCGGAACGCATATTCACGGATGATATGGCCTTTCAAGCGCCGGCGTGGCCGAGCGTTCTTCATATTTATTGAGTATTTTCACTGTGGTTAGCCTTGTGGCAACCACCTGGATGGGACGATGACTGCTCTGCGCCTTCCTTTTATTTTGATGCTCGCTGGCGTACTTGGCCTGGCGGGTTGCAGCGTTCACCAACCGGTGTCGCTGTATCAGCTGGACAGCGGAAGTCCGGCTCAGCCTGCGCAAAGCGCGGGCATGGCTGTATTGCTGGGTCCGGTAACGGTAGCCGATTATCTGCAACGCGAAACGTTGTTGCAGCGACAGCCGGATGGCAGCCTGCAAGCGTCGGCTGACGGTCGTTGGGCGGGTAGCCTGTCGTCGGATATCGATCAACTGCTGCTGCGTCAGGTCGCCGGTCATCTGGACAGCCAGCGCGTAGTGCTGGCGCCAGCGACAGTGGGCTTCACGCCGGATGTGCAGGTTCTCCTGACGATTACTCGCCTGGACTCGGGTGAGGCGCAACCGGCGATCCTTGATGCGCAATGGCGTCTGATCGACCGTCGTGGCCAGGTTCGTGATAACCGCATCATTCACCTGCAAGAGCAACATGCCGGTGGCACGGCGGCTCAGGTTCAGGCTCAGGGTGTGTTGTTGCAGCGTCTGGCCCAGCAACTGTCGACGGCCCTCAAGCCGCTGGCGAATCAGCCGCCGATCGCCGAAGCGCCGCGCAAACCGTCGTCTAAGCCTGTGGCCCCTGCTGCCGAGCAGGACAAACAGCCGAAGATCCCGATGGCGTCGCCGATCAGGACCGATATGGAAGTGTTCAGGTTCTGAGCCTGGATTGATCCAACACAAAGCCTGCAGAGATGCGGGCTTTGTTGTTTCTGCAGGTTGGGGATCTTCGGTGCTTCTGAAGGCCTCATCGCGAGCAGGCTCGCTCCCACAGGGGATATCTGATGACTCACAGAGGATGCGTCCACAGAAGATCCCTGTGGGAGCGAGCCTGCTCGCGATGAGGCCAGAGCAGGCAATAAAAAGCCCGCAGACGATTACTCGTCTGCGGGCTTTTTCATAACGGGGCTATTACGCCCGACGTTCGTGCATCCGCGCCAGTTGCCGCTCAAGCATCGACGGATAAGGCTCCATCAGCCGCTCTACGCAACAAGCGCCTTCCGGGCTTGCGATCGGTCGGATTCGAGCGCGCTGGCGGATCAGCGCGTCGTCACCGATCTTGCGCTCCACCAGCAACAGGTTGCGGCTGTGTTGCGACAGGGCCAGCGCATCCTGGGCGGTTTCGGTCAGCAGTAGATCGATCTGGCTCAGGCCGAACAGTTCGTCACCCAGGGTCAGGCCCAGTTGCAATTGCAGGGTGATGCCGCTGTCGGCGACTTCGATCTGCAACTGATGGCCCAGAGCCCGCAACAACTCACCGCAGCAGATGGCATTGGTCAGGTAGTCGTCGCCGCTGTCTTCGGTATGGAACAACATCAGCGTGCTGCCATCGTTCAGGGTGTGCAGCTCGCTCTGGTAGAGCGAGGCGGCCTGATCGAGGCAGTCGCGATAGCGTTTGAGCAGTTCTTCCAGGCGTGTGCGGGGCAAACGACGCAGCTGATCCTGAGCGCCCAGTTGCACGGCCAGCACCGCGCTGTGCTGCGGCACGTTCGACAGTTGCGGTTTGGCTAGCGGTTTCGGTGCGGTCGAAGCTGATTCATCGCGCAAGTCGGCAAATGCATCGTCGTCATCATCGTCTTCAACGGTGCTGACAATGCGCCGTGGCGCAGGTTTGAGACCGGCCACAGGCTTGGATTCATCGAAACTCGGGTCACGCAAATTGCGCACTTCGAAGGTTGGCTCGTTATCGTCGGCGTCTTCGTAGTCGCTTTCGTCGTATTCAGGCTCGGGAGCAGGTTCCGGCTCGGCGGGCTCTGGTGCGAAGTCGGCGTGCAGCTGACGGGCCAGATCGCCGATCTCATCCTGACGCTCGGTGGCCGGGGTGTGTTCGTCGATATGGCGCAGCCACACCCGCAATTGCAGCAACGGCGTGGAGATGTGCCGACCCAGGCGCAGGCTCAAGGCCAGGGACAGCGCCAGCAGAATCGCGCTCAAAATGCCCATGCTTTGCAGGCTGATGGTCATCGGCTGCTGGAACTGATCCATGTCCAGGCTGATGCGCAGTTGCCCGGCGGTCACATCCTGGAAAGTGATCTTGCTCTGGTACATGCCTTCGGCTTCGCCCAGCAGGCTGTGCTTGGGGCGCTGACCAGCTTCGGCGAGGATGCGGTTATCCACGCTGTAGATGGCAGCGTGAGCCACCAGCTTGTTTTTGGTCAGGTTGTTGAGCAGCACATTGAGACTGAGGATGTCGTTGGACACCAACAGCTCTGTGGCGGACGTGGCAGTCTGGGTGGTCAGGCTTTCGCCCAGCGCATCCGCCTGCTCGTGCATGGCCTGCTTGAACTGCAAACCCATCACGCAGGCATAGATCACCAGGGCCAGAGCGACCAGGATCACGTTATGGCTGGCGATGCGCAATGCAATCGGTACACGGCGGTGGCGCAGTGCACGGAAGATCAGCAGAAAGAAGTTATCGGTTTTTACTGGCGTGGGCCGGTTCACTTGAGCTCGGCTCTTTTGTCCGTGGAGTTGACGCGCAGTATAGCGACAGGCCCTAGACCGTCAAAGCGCTCACGGTGCCCGATGGTCACTGAAAGTGGGTAGAATGCGGTTTTTTTCCACCTGTGGGGGTGCGCCTTGCGCGAAATCGTCCTGATAAACATCACGGGAGTCGACCGTCCGGGTCTGACTGCGGCCATTACCGGCGTTCTGGCCCAGGGTGGTGTGAACATTCTCGACATCGGTCAGGCGGTGATCCACGACACCTTGTCGTTCGGCATCCTGGTTGAAATTCCTGACACCGAGCAAGGCAAGTCGGTGCTCAAGGACATCCTGTTCACGGCGTATAAGCTCGATCAGCAGGTGCGTTTCACGCCGGTGTCCGAAGAGGATTACCAGCAGTGGGTTGGCAATCAGGGCAAGAAACGCCACATCGTGACCCTGCTGACTCGCAAAGTGACCGCCGGGCAATTGCAGGCCGTGAGTTCGATTACCGCCAAATATGGCCTGAACATCGACCACATCGATCGTCTGTCCGGGCGCATGCCGCTGGACACCCCGGCCGATCAGGGCAAGGGCTGCATCGAGTTTTCCGTTCGTGGCGAAGCGGCGGATCCGCAAGCGCTGCGGGCCGAATTCCTCAGCGTCGCGCAGGAACTGAACGTTGATATCGCCTTCCAGGAAGATTCACTGTTCCGTCGTAACCGTCGCCTGGCGGTGTTCGACATGGACTCGACGCTGATCGAGGCCGAAGTCATCGACGAACTGGCCAAGGCTGCCGGCGTGGGCGATCAGGTGTCTGCGATCACCGAGCGGGCGATGGCCGGCGAATTGGACTTCCGCGCCAGCTTCAAGGAGCGCCTGGCCTTGTTGAAAGGGCTGGACGTCAGCGTGCTGGATTCCATCGGCGCCTCCCTGCGTCTGACCGAAGGTGCCGAAACACTGTTCGCCGAACTCAAGCGTCTGGGCTACAAGACCGCCATCCTGTCGGGCGGCTTTACCTACTTCGCCAAGCAATTGCAGGCCAAGCTGGGCATTGACTACGTGTTCGCCAACGAACTGGAAGTGGTGGACGGCAAAGTGACTGGCGTGGCGGTCGAGCCGATTGTTGATGCGCAACGCAAGGCGGATCTGCTGAAGGAACTGGCGCACAAGGAAGGTTTGCGTCTGGAACAGACCATTGCGGTCGGCGACGGCGCCAACGATTTGCCAATGCTGGCGATTGCCGGGTTGGGCGTGGCGTTCCGTGCCAAGCCGCTGGTCAAGCAGTCGGCGAAGCAGGCGATTTCCACCCTTGGGCTGGATGGCGTGCTGTATCTGCTGGGCTTCCGGGATCGCGACGGGCAGCTTTAAGTCTTGTATTGACTAAAAGGGCCTCTGTGGTGAGTAATGCTGTTCACTTAAGCGCGGGTGTTCACATTTGTGGCGAGGGGATTTATCGGAATGCCGCACCACCCCGTTCGGCTGCGCAGCAGTCGCAAATCCAGATAACTCGGTCTGCCTGAGAGAACGCTGGGGCCGCTTCGCAGCCCAACGGGGACAAGTCCCCTCGCCACAGGGATCTGCTACTCCCTCAAAGTGTTTTCCACAATGAGTCAAAATCCTCCTCAGCGCCGCTCACTGCGGCGTTGTCGTTTTTCGCGGCCTCCAGCGGGCGGTAGGCGAACTGATTGAAACTGTTGGTGCTCGCCACCCGCCGCTCCAGCCCGACCCGACGTTCCTCGCCGTGGGTATTGATCATGACCTTATTGCCCTCCTGGAAGGGCAGGCGCGGCGCGAGCAGGGTGGCCGGCACGTCGATGGCGCTGATTTGCGGCAACAACAGACCTCGAAGGTATTGGCTGTGGTCATCACGGGTGCGCACCAGTTGCAGGCCGCAAGGCTCGGCGCAGGGCGCAACCTGCTCGATGCCCATTTGCGTGCCGCCCCCGCGCACCTGGCGGATCCAGCGCACCACCGCGATGCTCCAACCCTGACCGGCAGAATCCTCGATACCGACCATCTCGCCCGCCTGTAACTCGGCCGGCACAGCGCCGGGCCAGGCCAGGCAGTAACCGCCGGGGCTGTGATTGATCACTGACAGAACATGGGTCGGGAAGTGCTGATTGCGGTCGGATGCTGCGTGGCTGTCGTCATTCTGAAGCTGCGGGTATTCGATCTCTTCGTAGGGCAACAGAGCGTCTGCATTGCCTTGGGGCGCGGCGTCGAAGGCCTGGTGCCATTGGTCCTTTTCCCGGCCGGTCGCTGACGTTACCGAAAACTGTGCAGGCCGGGCGCCGTGGTTTTTCAGGATGTCGCTGAATGAGCGTTGCCCACCCAGATAAAAGTGCAGCGCACTCATGCCTATGCACAGGGTCAACGTGCCTTGGCCAACGGTGCGCTGGAAACTGCGCTCGGCCGTCTGACCCCAGGCGGCATGAAGGTGTTGCAACGAGTCCAGGCTTAACCCTGTCGACATGGGCAGTGGCGATGAGCTGTCGTTTTTTTGCAAATGAGCTTCAATTGCCGCGACCAACGGCTGCGGATCAATCCCCAACAAGCTCTCTTGCTGCTCGGCGCGGAACTTGGTGCGGTAACGCGGTCCGGTGTCGAGGTCTGGCGCGACGGCAAATAACCCAGTGGCCGGTTTGCCGGGTTGCAGCTTGATCCATTGGCTCCAGGGTTCCAGCACTTCGGCCACCCGGGCAATCTGGTGCTGGCGCAGTTGGTTGCAGCGTGAGGCGCCCAGCAGCAAGGCGACCACGTACGTCTGTTCGATGCTCAGGGTTTGCGTCTGATTGGCCAGCTCATCGCGCAGGCTCGTGTGCTGGAGCCGGTGCGCGCAGGCGATCCGGTAGAGTTGATGCAGCTCTAGCCACAGGCCTTCCGGCACGGGGCAATAGAGTTTGGTCGCGCGAATCAGCGACCCGTTCAGGCAATGGAGCGCCCGTTGCAGCGCCTGGGTCAGCAGCGGCGCACGGTCCTTGCTGAACGTTGGTGTGATGCGCACGACAATTTGTTTATAACCAATGGCCAAGTGACTTTGCAGCGCCTGGCAGAGGTTGGCGATCTTGCGGGAACGCTCGTCGAGGACAATCGACTGATGCAGGAAATGCTGCTCAAGGTGTTTGCAGACGTAATACACCTCGGGCCGCAGCAGTTCGAGCAATTGCAGGCGATTGTCGCTGGGCGTGAACAGCTGGTTGAGTTCGCTCAAGCCTTGATACAGCTGGCGAGCGGTTTCACCGATGTTGGCTTTGGGTAGATTGGCGATCCAGCGCTTGAGGTCGCGCGGGGTGGCTTCACAGAACGACAGACGCACCTGCAGCGGGACGGGCGCGCGTAGCAGAAGATGGGGGCTGGTCTCATTCATGCCGTGAAAAAACTCCAACCGGTAAATGGGCAGTGAATGACCTGACTGTAGCAGCTATGGATTTTTACCGTTTGTCTGTCAGTCGAATGCCATCCGGGCGTACTACTAATCTGACAGTCGTGCGACTGGATACGCACGGTCGTACGGCCTGCTGCCTACGCAGGGCAGGTCTCTTTGTAACTTCAAGGAGATGAAGTTTATGTCTAGATATGTAGTGGCAAATCAATGGGGCGGTAGTTCGGCACCCTGGCATCCGGGCGGAGACTGGACGCTAGGCGCGCGGGACAACCAGAACGTTGTCGCGATCGAGATCAAATCGGGCGATGGCGGCAAGAGTTTCACCGGCACCATGACGTATGCGGGTGAAGGTCCCATTGGCTTCAAGGCTCAGCGCACGGGCCAGAACCAGTACAACGTTGAGAATCAGTGGGGCGGCAACGACGCTCCATGGCATCCGGGTGGCAAATGGGTCATCGGCGGCCGTGATAATCAGAACGTTGTGGCGTTGAGCGTGACCTCCAGCGATGGAGGGAAAAACCTCAGTGGCACCAATACCTACGCTAACGAAGGGCCGATCGGCTTCCGTGGACAGATAGAGTAACGGCACCCACCGAAATGTCCGGCCCCGCGAAGACGTTCGCGGGGTTCGGATCAGGGATCAGGCTTTTGCCAGGCCCATGCCCTGGCCCATCTGCACCGGCGAACCGGCCGCCAGCTCTTCAGCCCATTTCACTTGATCAGGCCCGAACAGCACGACAGCGGTCGAACCCAGTTTGAAGCGGCCCAGTTCTGCACCTTTCTCCAAATGGATCGGTGCACGGGCAGCTTCGTCGTAGCGGAAGGTTTTCAGCTCGCGTTTCGGCGGCGTGACCAACCCGGCCCAAACGGTTTCGATCGACGCAACGATCATCGCGCCCACCAGCACCACGGCCATCGGCCCGCGCTCGGTGTCGAAAATGCACGCCACACGCTCATTGCGGGCGAACAGTTCCGGAACGTTTTCGGCGGTGGTCTGGTTGACCGAGAAGATCCGGCCGGGGATGTAGACCATCTCGCGCAGGGTGCCGGCCAACGGCATGTGCACGCGGTGGTAGTCCTTCGGCGACAGATAAATAGTCGCGAAGTCACCGCCCATGAACGGCGCTGCGTTGGCAGCGTCGCCGCCCAGCAATTCCAGCACGCTGAAGCTGTGGCCCTTGGCCTGGAACACTCGACCGTGTTCGATCGGGCCCAGTTGGCTGATTGCGCCGTCGGCCGGGCTGAGGATCGCGCCAGGCGTCTCGTCCAGCGGGCGAGCGCCGTCCTTCAAGGCGCGAGTGAAGAACGCATTGAAGTGCTCGTAAGCGGTCAGGTCTTCGACCAGCGCCTGCGACATATCCACCTGATAACGCTTGGCGAACCAGGCGGTGAAGGCGTTCTTGAACCAGCGTACGCGGCATTCGGCGATGCAGCCGGCCAGTCGCGACAGCAGGTGATGGGGCAGCAGGTATTGGCTGAGGATAAACAAACGCTTATTCATTAACTGTCCTTAAAAACCTTAAATCTCTACGGGCGTATCGGGGTGGTTGCCCCATTCGCCCCAGGAACCGGCGTAGCCTTTGACCCGCGGATAACCGAGGGATTTGGCCACCAGATAGGTGAAGCCAGAACGATGGTGTGTCTGGCAGTGGGTAATCACTTCTTTGTCTTTGCTGATCCCGAGTTTTTCCAGGATCTGCGGCATGTCGGTGCGGATGCGCAGGTTGCGCGCCTGATCCATGCCTGCAGTCCATTCGAAATTGACCGCGCCGGGAATGTGCCCGGCCTTGGCCGCCAGGACTTTCTCGCCGGAGTACTCCAGCGGCCCGCGTGCGTCCCAGATCGCCAGATCGGCGGCACCGAGACGGCTTTGCAGGTACTCGCGGGTGGCCGTGGGTTCGTCGTGCAGGGTCAGCGCAACCGGGCCGCCGACCGGCGCCGGGATCTGGATCGACATGGGCAAGCCTTCTGCCAGCCAGGCCTTCAGGCCGCCGTCGACATAGTGGTACTTGCTATGGCCGATGACATCCAGCAGCCAGATAAAGCGCCCGGCCCAACCGCCGCCTTCGTCGTCATAGACGACATAGACCGCATCGGGGTTGTGTCCCAGCTCACCGAACAATGCTTCGAGCGCCGCTTGCGGCGGCATCAGCCCCGGCGCAGGTGGGTGACCGAGTTGCGTGCGTTTCGGATCGACAAAGCGCGCACCGGGGATATGCCCTTCGGCATAGCGGGCGCTGCTGGTCAGGTCCACCAGAATCAGTTCGCGGGCGTCAAGACGAGGGAGCAAGTCGCTCGGCTCGATCACCAGCGGCAAGCCAGAGAAGTCAGACATGTGAGGTCTCCAGAGCACAAAAGGGAGGATTGTATAGCAGCGTCATTGGCCGCGCTGACTAAAGCTGTGCAGTGCCTTTTCGATGCACTGCGCGGTTTTGCCGAAGGCTTGTACGGTGATTTCCGAGAACGGCCCGCCGCCCTGATCCGCCACCACAATCATGATCACCCGACCATTATTGACCAGTGAACGCAGCAGCAAGTGTTCGCCGCCGAACTGTGAGCGCAGGCTGGCCGGCAGCATGGCCGAGAATTGTGCGTTGTTGGCCGGCGTCAGGCGCACCTGGGCTTGTTGCGAAAGCAGGCGTTGCAGCACGGTGCTCTGGCTGACCACGAAGTTCAGACCGGCCACTTCCTTTGGTAGCCCGGCCGTCTGATGCACCCGCAGATTGGCGTGAGTACGGTCGGCCATCAGGATCATCACCCGACGCATGCCGCACGCGACCAAAGCGTCCCGGGCAGAGGTGGTCAAGTGCATGGCATTGGTGAAGCGGCTGGGCTCGACCAGCAACTCGGCACACTGTCTGCGCCATTTCGCCAGGTCTTCGGCCGTCGGCGCCGGGGCCGGCAGCAAGCCTGCGTGCACGCGGTTCATGCCCCACGGCCAGATCAGTGAAACGGCCGGGTGCCAAAGGTCTGGCATGGCGTGATGGCGGGCGCTGTTGGCGGCCTGTTGGTGCAACTGCTGCTGCACCTCGTCCATCGGCATTTGCAGGTAAAGGCTGGTCAGGTACTGCCAGCGTTCACTGTGCGGACTGTCCCAGGCCTGTTGCGCCGACAGCGCCAGACCGTTGGCCAGCAGCACCGTATTGGCCGGTTGATTGAGCCAGCGGCGCAGGGTCGGATCGTCATCGAGGCGGTTCTGCTGGCGCAATGGATGATCGCTGTCGCGCGCGATGCGCAGCACTTTCACCAGCTCACGTTGCTCGTTGAGCAGCAGCCGGTAACCCTGCTGCACCCAGATCGGCAGGCGCCAGATGTCCACGAGCGCCAGGCAGATATCCAGCAGGCGCACGCCGAACAATTGCTTTTCGACTTTGTGCGCCGACTCGCCTTTGTGGATGACCCGCAGCTCCCATTCTTCGAGCAGCTGCGGATGAGTCAACGCCATCGGCCACAGCGGCGAGAGAAACAGCAGGCTGCCCCAGTGGATGTCCTGCCACAGCCGCGCCAGGCGACTGGCGAAAAAACCGTTGGCCTGTTGGGTCGCGTGCTGGCTGATCAGCTGTAGCTGACGCAGGGCGATCGGGATCTCCGATTGCGGCTGGGCAGGCAACCGGGCGAGCAGTTCTTCGGTGCGCTTCAAACCGAGGCGATTGATCGCCACCTCAAGGTTTTCCGCAGGCTCGGTCATGCTGCCGTGGGTGTGGCGATTGGCTTCGCGAATCACGCTCAAGGCCAGCGCCGGGCTGTCCTGTATCAGTTCGGCGATATCGCGCAGGGAGCTGCGACTGTTGGCGATGGCCTTGCAGACACGGTCATGACTGGCTTGCGGAACCGGCAGGCGCACGCCATCGAGAAGCTTGACCCAGCCTTCGAGAGTGGTCGGTTTTGGAGTTGGAACGTTCGTTTCGTTAGCCATGTCTGGACGCGATCATCGTCTGCATTACCTATGCCCGGAGCGGGCCAAATTGGCTTTTCGCCTGAACTGGCTATAGTCTGGCGCAGTTTTGCCGATAAGTAGAAGAAGAGATTTTTTAACTTCCGAATATGACCTTGAACCCGACTCAGTAAGTGCTCTCCTACCTATGGCTAAATTAATCGGCATCATCGTCGTATTCGCGAGCGTGCTCGGCGGATACGTGCTCTCCCACGGCAAAATTGCCGCCCTGATTCAGCCCTTCGAGGTGATGATTATTGGTGGTGCGGCCCTCGGTGCATTCCTGCAGGCCAACCCCGGTTACATGACCATGCACGTGCTCAAGAAATCCTTGGGCATGTTCAGTTCGCGTTTCAACCACACTTTTTATCTGGAAGTGCTGGGCCTGATCTACGAGATCCTCAACAAGAGCCGCCGCGAAGGCATGATGGCTATTGAGGGCGACATTGAAGACGCCGCTGCGAGCCCGATCTTCGCCAAATACCCTGCGGTATTAAAAGACGAACGCATGACCGCGTTCATCTGCGATTACCTGCGCATCATGTCTTCCGGCAACATGGCGCCCCATGAGCTTGAAGGCCTGTTCGACATGGAGCTTTACAGCCTCAAGGAAGACCTCGAGCATCCATCCCACGCGGTGAACGGTATTGCCGACGCCATGCCGGGTTTCGGTATCGTCGCGGCGGTACTCGGTATCGTGGTGACCATGGCTTCCCTGGGTGAAGGTGATCAGAAATCCATCGGCCTGCACGTCGGTGCAGCCCTCGTCGGTACCTTCTTCGGTATTCTCGCGGCGTATGGTTTCTTTGGTCCGCTGGCCCACTCCCTGGCCCACGATGCCAAGGAAGAACTCAACATCTACGAAGCCATCAAGGCCTCGCTGGTCGCTTCGGCTTCCGGCATGCCGCCATCGCTGGCGGTAGAGTTCGGTCGTAAAGTTCTGTACCCGGCGCACCGTCCTAGCTTTGCTGAGCTGGAACAAGCGGTCCGCGGACGTTAAGTCATGGAAAATAACCAGCCGATAATCATCAAGCGCGTCAAGCGCATCGCCGGCGGGCATCACGGGGGCGCCTGGAAAATCGCCTTCGCGGACTTCGCGACGGCGATGATGGCGTTCTTCCTGGTGCTGTGGCTGCTGTCGACCGCAACGCCTGAACAGAAGATCGCCATTGCCGGTTACTTCAAGGACCCGGTCGGCTTTTCCGAAAGCGGCACGCCGTACATCATCGACCTGGGCGGCACACCGACCCTGGCGCCGGAGAACACCCTCAACCCCGAGGTGAAATCCCAGCCGCAGCCAGACAAGGTGACCATCGACACCGAGCAGGTTGAAGGCATGGCCGAGCAGGTCGAGAAGGAGCGTCTCGAACTGTTGCTGCAAGAACTGCAGACCAAGGTCGAAGAGAACCCGCAGCTGAAGAAATTCAAAGACCAAATCAGTTTCGAAATCACGCCGGACGGTTTGCGCATCCAGATCGTGGACGCCGAAAACCGGCCGATGTTCGACTCAGGCTCAGCTCGTCTGAAACCGTACTTCGAAGACATCCTGCTGGCCATGGCCGACACCATCAAAGCAGTGCCGAACAAGATCAGCATCAGCGGCCACACCGATGCCAAGCCGTACACGGGCACCGGTGACTTTGGTAACTGGGAGCTTTCGGCCAACCGTGCCAACGCCGCCCGTCGTGCGCTGGTCGCCGGCAGCTATCCGGATGCGCAGGTGGCGCGCGTCGTCGGTTATGCCTCATCGGCGTTGTTCGATCGCGAGCACCCGTTCAATCCGATCAATCGCCGTATCGACATTATTGTGCTGACCAAGAAAGCCCAGCGTGCCATCGAAGGTTCGCAAGGTGTGGAACCGGCTCCAGAAACAACGCCGACGCAAGGGCAGGGCGGCCCGGGCGAAGTACCCGCCAAGCCAGCCGACCCGAACGCGTTACCGGCAGATAAAGAGCCGTTGCCGGCGCATGAGCTTCGTGAACGGTTGAATTTGTTCGACAACCCGGCGCCGAAGCCAGGAGAACCGCCGAAGCAGTGACCCATGAAAAAGCCGACAGAGATGTCGGCTTTTTTGTGTCTGTTGTTTGTGCGTTGGTGGTGGCTGTAGGAACGATCTGAAATTTCGTGCTGGGGTTCTCAGTCGTACAAACATCTGACTATAGTTCCGCCGTTGCTGCCAACGCGGTGACCGATCTTAGCCGGTCGAACCACAGATGAAATCTCTCGAAATTATCCGGAGTTTTGACCCATGGCTAAGTATCACCCGCTCCAAGGCAACTTCAGCGTCGGCCCGACGCTGTACATCGACACCGAAGCCCGCGCTTCCGATCTTCTTGAAACCGCCGTCCATCGACTTAAAGCCGCGCGTAATCTGCTCAACAGCGTCACCTGCCTGTGCATCAAAAACGCCGAAGGCCATGATCTGGAGCATTTCGCCAATACTGCGCACATGTTGATCCAGGATGGCTGTGATGCCTTGGATGTGCTGGGGTGGACGCTGGAAAAAGCTGCACGCTGAAGATCAGAAAGCCGAGATCATCGCGTAATTCAGGTCACTTGAACGCGCGTCCGGCCAAGCCACCTTCCTGATCCCAACGGTTAGGGCGATGGTGTCCACCTAAGTGGACGCCATTTTTAGCCTCAATAAGCGGGGCACCATGAGAGCCAGCACTGCGTGGGCGGACGCTCGCGTCACTCACGCCCAATCTTTTATCTCGCTTCGCAGGACCTGCATCAAAATCCGCGGAGGAATATCAGGAATTTTGCACGCTATCAGAGCCTCTGATATCGTGATGAAATCGTGATACGGAAGAATGACTATGGTTGATTTCACCAGAGATGACCACGACCTCCCTGAGAGACGTGACCTGATCGAACTCAAGGCCTATGTAGAAAGCGTGCTTGGCTTACAGCTGCGCTTGAAACCTTGGGAACACGTCAAAATCCTTCCGTATGCGCTGCGTGACCGTTACGAGTTTTTCGTCACGGAAATCTTGGGCGACAGGTGCCTCATCCTCAAGGAACGTCCACAGCGAGAAGCTAGCGTTGCTGATATCGCCAAGCATATGCAGGCAATCAACAACCTTCAGATGCTCAAGAAGTCGCCCGAAACCGGCGACCTCATGATCTTCGTCACAGACACGATCCCGAGCTATGACAGAAAGCGACTGGTCGAGAAAGGCGTTCAATTCATCGTGCCTGGAAACCAGCTTTACCTTCCGGCCTTTGGAATGGATTTGCGTGAATACTATAGGCAGCGCTTGGAAAAACCTCAGGTTCTGAGCCCCGCGACCCAATCCATGCTTATTCAATTCTTGATTAAAGGATGGCAGCGCGAGCTACTTACCACTCGCTCAACTTTCGAAAAATCCTTTACCTACGCGAAAATGACCGTCACCAGAGCCATCAAGGAGCTGACCGACTTGGACATCGTTCAGATTGGAAAGGAAAAGGGTGAAACCGCGATCTTTTTCCACTTGTCTCCCAAGGAGACTTGGGATGTGTCGAAGGCCTACATGCGTACACCGGTTAAAAAAACGCTTTGGTTAAATGCAATTCCTGAGGCGTTTGACACCCCCATGCTGATGACGGGGGAGGCGGCCCTGGCAGAGATGAGCCTTCTCGCTAGTCCAAAAGTACCTGGTTTCGCAATGACGACTGGGCAGTTCGATCACATTCGAAAGCTCGCTCAGTCCGAGCACGGAGGGAAGATGAATGCGGCATATGGAGACGAGTTCGGCGTTTGGGGCTCAGTATCAAAGACTGCAAAATCGAAATTTGAGACCACATCCCCCTATTATGAGGTGCCGCAAAACCATGCAGCGTGTTGCATTCAGTTTTGGAGCTATGCCCCTCCGCAAAGCAACACAGCCATTGGGACTGTAGACCCATTTTCTCTCTACCTGAGTCTCAAGGATGAACATGATGACCGGGTGCAAATGTGTTTAGATGAAATGATGGAGAACGTGAAATGGTAGTGGGTATCGACCGTTTTAGAGAGTATTTCAAAGACTACCAAGGTAGCTACGTTCTGATTGGCGGGGTGGCAGCATCCATTACCATGGAGCTTCTGGATGAGAAATTTCGAGCTACCAAGGATCTGGATGTTGTACTAGTTGTTGAGGCTCTCAATCGTGAGTTTGTAGGTCAGTTCTGGAAGTTCATCAAGGACGGCGGGTATGCCATTCGCCAAAATGGAGACAGTGAAGGGGGCTCCCCTGTTTTCTATCGTTTCCAGAACCCTGAGGACAAATCTTTTCCAGTTCAGGTTGAGCTTTTTTCTCGTGTGCCAGATGGCCTGGAGCACGAAGAAGCGGCCCGAATGACCAAAGTCCCCGTAGAAGAGCAAGCCGCAAGCCTTTCTGCGATCATCCTAGATGATGAGTATTACAACTTTCTCCTGACCGGCGTCGACCACACACGTGAAATTAGTCACATTGGGGCTGATAGGCTCGTTCCGCTCAAAGCCCATGCCTGGCTTAACAAGAAGGCGCAGATCGAGAACGGCGTACAAGTGGACAGTCGTGATATCAAAAAGCACTTCAAAGATGTGATCTTGCTTTCTGTCGGTCTTACAGAAGGAATGACCGAGCTCCCCGAACGAATTGCTCTCGATATGACGTCATTTCTCAGCCAAGTGCTCGCTGAGCTTGCGTCAAACCCCCTAGGTTACAAAGGGGTGGATGGCGATCGCTTGATCAAGTCCATTCAAGAAGCTTTTAGCCTCAATTAATTCATTGCTTCACATTTGTTGATTCGGGATGGCTGCGACGCCTCGGACTGGAAGCTTGAAAAACAATACCCTGAAACCAGAAAGCCGCGAGATGATCGCGGCTTTTTTGTCTCTGCTGTCTGTCGATCATTTTCGCGGCGTCACGAAAATGATCCCGGCTAATTAATAGCTGGTTTCCGGCAAACTCGCGATGATCGAGCGATAGCTGTTCATCCGTTGCTGCTGCACGCGACCCTCTTCCAAGGCCTTGAGCAGGGCGCAACCCGGTTCGCGGTCGTGCTTGCAGTCGCGGAAGCGGCAGGTGCCGAGCAAGTCGTTGAACTCGATGAAGCCGGCTTCGACGTCGGCACGGCTGACGTGGCCCAGGCCGAATTCGCGGATACCCGGGGAGTCGATCAACTCGCCGCCGCCGGGGAAGTGGAACAACCGCGCGGTCGTGGTGGTGTGAGTGCCCTGGCCGGAGAGCTCGGACAGCGGGCCGACACGGGCTTCGACTTCCGGCAACAGAGTGTTGACCAGCGAGGATTTGCCGACGCCGGACTGGCCGACGAATACGCTGATGTGCCCGTCCAGTTGTGCCTGCAATTGCTCCATGCCATTGCCGTGGTGCGCCGAGACTTCCAGCACCGGATAACCCAGCGTGCGGTAAACCGCCAGCAAGGCATTCAGCGCGGGGGCGTTCTGCTCGTCGATCAGGTCGAACTTGTTGAGCAGCAGCAGCGGACGAATCCCTGCGTGCTCAGCAGCGACCAGATAACGGTCGATCAGGTTGGCATGAGGCTCGGGCAGCGGCGCGAAGACGATGACGATCATGTCGACGTTGGCCGCTACAGGCTTGAGCTGACCACGGCTGTCCGGACGGCAGAGTTCGGTTTTACGCGGCAGTTGCGCCACGATCACGCCGATGCCCTGGTTGCCGGCACGCCAGACCACCTGATCGCCGGTCACCAGCGCCGGCAGGTTGGCGCGCAAGTGACAACGGAATACCTGGCCGGCCAGATCGCCATCGAGGGCTTCGACTTCGACCTGCACACCGAAGTGCGCGATCACCAGGCCGGTCTGTTCCGGACCCAGATCGCCACCCTCAAGTGCCTCGACAGCCGAGGACTCGCGTTTGGCGGCGCGGGCAGCGCGTTCGCCCTGAATCTTTTCGATGCGCCAGTTTTGACGACGATTGAGTTGGCGTTTGGCCATGGGTGTTCCGTATCAAGAATGCAGCGATTAGGTAAAACGGCCGCGAGTTTAGCACGCCCGGCCGCCGCCCTAGGCTAAACTGCGCAGCATTGCCTAGGAGCCGACACATGCAAAACCCGCAGAATCTGATCTGGATCGACCTGGAAATGACCGGTCTGAACCCTGATACCGACGTCATCATTGAAATGGCCACCATCGTTACCGACAGCGACCTGAACACCTTGGCCGAAGGTCCGGTGATCGCTATCCATCACAGCGACGAAATTCTTGCTGGCATGGACGAGTGGAATACCCGTCAACACGGCGGCTCCGGGCTGACCCAGCGCGTTCGCGACAGCCGCATCAGCATGGCCGAAGCAGAAGCTGAAACCATCGCTTTCCTGGAAAAATGGGTGCCGAAGGGCAAGTCGCCGATCTGTGGCAACAGTATCTGCCAGGACCGTCGCTTCCTTTATACGCACATGAAATCCCTGGAAAGCTTCTTCCATTACCGCAACCTTGACGTGTCGACTCTGAAAGAGTTGGCCGCACGCTGGGCGCCGGACGTGCGCGACAGCTTCAAAAAGGGCAGCACTCACCTGGCCCTGGACGACATTCGCGAATCGATCGCCGAGCTGCAGCACTATCGCAAGAACTTCATCAAGTTCTGATTGGGTGCTCGCGGGCCATTGTGGCGAGGGGGCTTTCTGTGGCGAGGGGATTTATCGAAACGTCGCACCGCCCCGTTCGGCTGCGAAGCAGTCGTAAACCTGCGAATGCGTTGCCACTGAAAGAATGCAGGGGAGCGCTTCGCACTCCAACGGGGATAAATCCCCTCGCCACAGGTCTCAGTGTCTGTTTTGCCCCCTTTTGGTGCCGGGACTAAATGGCTAGACTGCGCGCCTTCTTGCAAGGACCGCCTCCATGTTGCTGATGCTTTACCTGATCGCCATTACCGCCGAAGCCATGACCGGTGCCCTGTCTGCTGGCCGTCGCGGAATGGACTGGTTTGGCGTGGTGCTGATTGCCTGCGTCACGGCGTTGGGTGGGGGTTCGGTGCGTGACGTGCTGCTTGGCCACTACCCGCTGACGTGGGTCAAACACCCGGAATACCTGGTGCTAACCTCGGTGGCGGCGATGTTCACGGTCTTCGCCGCACGCTGGATGCGCCATCTGCGCTCGCTGTTTCTGGTGCTCGATGCTGTGGGCCTGGTGGCGTTTACCCTGATCGGCTGCATGACCGCGCTGGAAATGGGCCACGGCATGCTCGTAGCGTCCGTCAGCGGTGTGATCACCGGGGTTTTCGGCGGCATCCTGCGCGACATTTTCTGCAACGACATCCCGCTGATCTTCCGCCGCGAACTCTACGCCAGCGTCTCGTTCGCGGCGGCGTGGTGCTACATGCTGTGCATTTACCTGCAATTGCCGGGTGAACAGGCGATTTTGATCACGCTGTTTGGCGGCTTCCTGCTGCGGTTGCTGGCGATCCGGTTTCATTGGGAAATGCCGAAGTTTGTTTATAACGACGAGGCTTGAACGAAGATTGCTAGTCCTGGCGGTTTGCTCTTAATAGGGTAATTCGACTTCAAATGGGGTAGTTCATCATCAAATTACCCCATTTGTTAAGGGCGAGATCCTTCGTTGCCAGCGCGCTGGTCATGTTGCTTCAACGCCCACTCCACATGCTCTCGCACCAACTCTGACGGATAATCCCTGCGAGCCTTCAACGCTTCCAGCACCGGAATGCTCGACGGAGCATTGCCTAGGCCAACCGCCAGGTTTCGCAGCCATCGCTCATAACCCGCCCGGCGTAACGGCGAACCTTCAGTGCTGCTGAGAAACTTCTCCTCATCCCACATGAACAGCTCTGCCAACTCCGCGTTGTCCAGATTGTGCCGTGGCTTGAAGTCGCTTTCGCCGGACGGACGGGCGAAGCGGTTCCACGGGCAGACAATCTGGCAGTCATCACAGCCAAATACCCGATTGCCGATCAGTGGCCGCAAATCTTCCGGGATCGCGCTTTTCAGTTCGATGGTCAGGTAGGAGATGCAGCGTCGGGCATCCAGCACGTACGGGCCGACGAAGGCGTTGGTCGGGCAGATGTCGAGGCATGCGGTGCAGCGGCCGCAATGCTCGGTAGTGTGAGGCGGGTCGACGGGCAGCGGCAGGTCGACGAACAGTTCGCTGAGAAAGAAGTAACTGCCGGCCTTGCGATTCAAGACCAGGGTGTTTTTGCCGATCCATCCCAGACCGGCCTGTTCCGCGATGGCTTTTTCCAGCACCGGCGCGCTGTCGACGAAGGCGCGGAAACCAAACGGGCCGATTTCGGCCTGAATTTTATCGGCCAGTTGTTGCACGCGCTTACGGATCAATTTGTGGTAATCGCGGCCCAAGGCATAACGCGAGACGTAGGCTTTTGCAGGTTGTGCCAGGCGTTTGGCCATTTCGGTGTCACCTGGCAGGTAGTCCATGCGCAGGGAAACCACCCGAAGCGTGCCGGGCACTAGCTCGTCCGGGTGTGAGCGTTTGCTGCCGTGGGCGCCCATGTAGTCCATTTCGCCGTGGTAGCCGGCCGCGAGCCAGCGTTCCAGGTGCTGCTCATGCTCGGCCAGGTCGAGGCCGCTGATGCCGACTTGCTGAAAGCCCAGCTCGCGGCCCCAGTCCTTGATGGATTGGGCGAGGGTGGGCAGGTCTGTGGTAATTGCGGGCATGAGGCGAGAGAAACCGGAGCTGAGGTGCGTATAATTCTGCCAGACATCGGAGCCCGAAGACGCATGCCGTACACTAAAGATGATTTACCCGACGCGCTGTATAGCGCCGCGCAAGTGCGAGCCCTCGATGCAAGCCTGGTTGCGGCCGGCACACCGGGCTTCGAATTGATGCAGCGCGCGGCGCGGGCGACCTGGCGTGCGCTGGTCCGCCATTGGCCGTCGGCGAATGAATTGAGTGTCATGGCCGGTCATGGCAATAACGCCGGCGACGGTTATCTGGTGGCCGTGCTGGCCCGACGTGCCGGCTGGCATGTGCGGGTGTTGGCGGTCGGTGATCCCAAGCGTTTACAGGGTGATGCGGCATCAGCCCATGCCGAGGCCGTGTCCGAAGGTGTCGCGGTTCAAGCCTGGAGCGCACAGTCTGAGTTGCACGGTATCGTGCTGGATGCCTTGCTCGGCACCGGCCTGACGGGTGAGGTGCGAGCACCCTACGCGGGCGCCATTGCGGCGATCAACGGCAGCGGGCTGCCGGTTGCGGCGGTGGATATCCCTTCGGGGTTGTGCGCTGATACCGGCCGAATACTCGGCGCTGCGGTGCGGGCTGACCTGACGGTGACGTTCATCGGCCTGAAACTGGGTCTGTTCACTGGTGATGCTGCAGACGTGGTTGGGGCGTTGGTGTTCAACGATCTGCAGGCCTCCCCCGAGTCGTTTAACGGCGTCGCCATCAGTGCACGTCGCCTGACGGCCAGTTCGTTGCCGCGTCTGGCGGGCCGGGCTCCAACCTCCCATAAAGGCAAATTCGGCCACGTCCTGCTGATCGGCGGTGATCGCGGCTTTGGTGGCGCCATCCTGCTGAGCGCACAAAGTGCCCTGCGCAGCGGCGCGGGCATGGTGTCCGTGGCCACGCGCAGTGAACATGTTCCGGCCGCGCTGGCGAGAATCCCTGAAGCCATGGTGTTGGGCACTTCGTCGGCCAATCAGCTGATGGAACTGCTGCAAAAGGTTTCCGTGCTGGTTGTCGGCCCAGGCTTGGGTCAGGCTTCCTGGGGGCGCAGCCTTTTGTCGGCGGCTGCCAAGGCGCCGCTGCCACAAGTCTGGGACGCCGACGCATTGAATCTGCTGGCCACAGAGCACGCGAGCTTGCCCAAGGACTGTGTGATCACGCCGCATCCAGGCGAAGCGGCGCGCTTGTTGGGGGTGAGCACTGCCGTAGTGCAGGCGGATCGTCCTGCGGCAGCTCACGCATTGAGCAAAAAATATACAGCTGTCGTGGTGCTGAAAGGCGCCGGCAGCCTGATCGCCAGCCCCGATGGGCGTCTGGCGTTGTGTCATCAGGGCCATCCTGCGATGGCCACCGCCGGTTTGGGTGATGTGCTGGCCGGTCTGGTCGGCGCGTTGCTGGCGCAAGGCATGGAGGCGTTCGACGCCGCTTGCCTGGCCGTCTGGCTGCACGCCAATGCTGGCGCGCAAGAAGGTAAATCGGGCCGTGGGCTGGCGGCCAGTGATCTGATTCCAGCCATTCGTCAGTTGTTGGAGGAGCAAGCACCGTGTCTGAAATAACCCTGTACCTGGCTGATGAAGAGGCGATGACCGCGTTTGGCGCGCGCATCGCACAAACCACCGAAGGGCACGGTCTGATTTTTCTGGAAGGGGACCTGGGGGCGGGGAAAACCACGCTGTCTCGGGGCATCATTCGTGGCTTGGGGCATGTAGGCGCGGTAAAAAGTCCGACCTTCACCCTGGTCGAACCCTACGAGATTGGCGAAATCCGGGCCTTCCATTTCGACCTCTATCGCCTGGTCGACCCTGAAGAGCTGGAGTACCTCGGTATCCGCGACTACTTCGAAGACGACGCGTTGTGTCTGATCGAATGGCCCGAAAAGGGTGCAGGCTTTTTGCCAAAGCCTGACCTGACCATTACCATTGGCCCGCAAGACAGCGGGCGTTCGCTGAAAATTTTGTCCCAGGGCTCGCGTGGCGAGTCGTGGTGTGCCGCTTTGGCATTGGAAACCAATTAAATGATGGGGTTAGGTATGCGCTTTCGCGCGATGGTAGCTGCCGTAGGATTGTTGTTTTTGGCGGTGACCGTCGACGCTGTGGCCGAGACGAAGGTCAACAGCGTTCGCCTGTGGCGGGCTCCGGACAACACACGACTGGTGTTCGATCTGAGTGGTCCTGTCCAGCACAGTGTATTTACCCTGACCGCCCCGGATCGGCTGGTCATCGACATCAATGGCGCGACTCTGGGGGCGCCGCTGAACGTCAACAGTTCGAACACTCCGATCACCGCCATGCGCTCGGCTCAACGTACGCCAACCGATCTGCGGGTGGTCATCGACCTGAAAAAAGCCGTGACGCCGAAAAGTTTTACCTTGGCGCCAAACGCCCAGTACGGCAATCGCCTGGTGGTCGACTTGTTCGACAACGCCGCCGATGCCGCGCCAATTCCGGCGCCGACCAACGTCGCGACGGTCGCCCCTGTCCCGGTCACTCCGGTGGAGCCTGCGGTGAAGCTGCCGCCAGCCCCGGCCGGCAAACGCGACATTGTTGTGGTGATCGACGCTGGCCACGGCGGCGAAGACCCGGGCGCCTCCGGCTCTCGCGGTCAGCGCGAGAAAGACGTGGTGCTGGCCATCGCCCGCGAATTGCAGCGTCAGGTCAGCGGTATGAAAGGCTTCCGCGCCGAACTGACCCGCACCGGCGACTACTTCATCCCATTGCGTGGCCGTACCGAAATCGCCCGCAAGAAGGGCGCCGACCTGTTCGTCTCGATCCATGCCGACGCAGCGCCGTCTGCGGCAGCCTTCGGTGCGTCGGTGTTCGCTTTGTCCGATCGCGGCGCCACCTCGGAAACCGCCCGTTGGCTGGCCGACAGCGAAAACCGCTCCGACTTGATCGGTGGTGCTGGCAGCGTCAGCCTCGACGACAAGGACCGCATGCTGGCCGGTGTGCTGCTCGACCTGTCGATGACCGCTTCCCTGACTTCGAGCCTGGACGTTGGCCAAAAGGTCTTGAGCAACATCAGCCGGGTCACGCCGTTGCACAAACAACGGGTGGAGCAGGCCGGGTTCATGGTGCTGAAATCGCCGGACATTCCGTCGATCCTGGTGGAAACCGGCTTCATCTCCAACTCCAACGAAGCCTCGAAACTGTCGGCGGCGAGCCACCAGCAGGCGCTGGCACGCTCGATCAGCGCCGGTGTTCGCCAGTTCTTCCAGCAGAATCCGCCACCGGGCACCTACATCGCCTGGCTACGTGATTCCGGCAAAATCGCTCAAGGTCCACGTGACCATCGGGTGAGCCCGGGCGAGACGTTGGCGATGATCGCTGTGCGTTATCAGGTGTCTCCAGCCACCCTGCGCAGCGCCAACAACCTGCAGAGTGACGAGCTGAAAATCGGTCAGAACCTGACCATCCCCGGCACTGAACTGGCGGCCAAAGAATGAACCAGGTGCTGACCAACACGGCTCGCATCGAGCTGCTCAGCCCGCGACTGGCGAACCAGATTGCCGCCGGTGAGGTGGTTGAGCGCCCGGCTTCGGTGATCAAGGAGCTGCTGGAAAACAGCCTCGACTCCGGCGCCAGGCGTATCGATGTCGATGTGGAGCAGGGCGGCGTCAAGCTGCTGCGGGTGCGCGACGATGGCAGCGGCATTTCTGCCGATGACTTGCCGCTGGCCCTGGCGCGACACGCCACCAGCAAAATCCGCAACCTGGAAGACCTCGAGCAGGTCATGAGCCTGGGCTTTCGCGGTGAAGCCCTCGCGTCGATCAGCTCCGTGGCACGCCTGACCCTGACGTCCCGCACCAAAGAGGCCGATCAAGCCTGGCAGGTCGAAACCGAAGGCCGGGACATGGCGCCTCGCGTGCAGCCGGCGGCCCATCCGGTGGGCACGTCGGTGGAAGTGCGTGACTTGTTTTTCAACACCCCGGCGCGCCGCAAGTTTCTCAAGACTGAAAAAACCGAATTCGATCACCTGCAAGAAGTGATCAAGCGTCTGGCGTTGGCACGTTTTGATGTTGCATTCCATCTGCGCCACAACGGCAAGACCATCCTCAGCCTGCATGAAGCCCATGACGACGCGGCCCGTGCCCGGCGTGTGGCGGCGATTTGCGGCTCGGGTTTCCTCGAGCAGGCGCTGCCGATCGAGATCGAGCGCAATGGCCTGCATTTGTGGGGCTGGGTCGGCTTGCCGACGTTCAACCGCAGTCAGGCAGACTTGCAGTATTTCTTTGTGAACGGCCGTGCGGTACGCGACAAACTGGTGGCCCACGCGGTGCGTCAGGCCTATCGCGACGTGCTGTTCAACGGCCGGCACCCGACGTTCGTGCTGTTTTTCGAAGTCGATCCGGCAGGCGTTGACGTCAACGTGCACCCGACCAAGCACGAAGTGCGCTTCCGTGACGGGCGCATGGTTCACGATTTCCTCTACGGCACCCTGCACCGCGCCTTGGGCGATGTGCGGCCGGAAGACCATCTGGCCGCGCCTGTCGCGACGGCCATCGTTCGACCTACCGGCATTGATGCTGGCGAGTTCGGGCCACAGGGCGAAATGCGTCTGGCGGCCAATGCCTTGCTGGAACAGCCTCAGGCCCAGCCGTCGTTCAATACGCCGGCCGGCTCGGGCGCGGGTGCCGGTTATCAATATCAGTACTCGCCGCGCCCTCAGTCCGGCGTGCCGGTGGCTGAGGCCCAGGCCGCTTATCGCGAGTTTTTTGCACCGTTGCCAGAAGCCAACGCGGTAGCGCTGCCGGCCGGGCAGGACGACATTCCGCCGCTGGGTTATGCACTGGCGCAGCTCAAAGGCATTTATATTCTTTCGGAAAACGCCCAGGGCCTGGTGCTGGTGGACATGCACGCGGCTCACGAGCGGATCATGTACGAACGCCTGAAAATCGCCATGGCCAGCGAAGGCCTGAGCGGTCAGCCGCTGCTGGTGCCGGAGTCCCTGGCTGTCAGTCAGCGTGAAGCCGATTGCGCCGAAGAACACGTCGCGTGGTTCCAGCGCCTGGGCTTTGAATTGCAGCGTCTGGGCCCGGAATCCCTGGCCATCCGGCAGATCCCGGCACTGCTCAAGCAGGCAGAAGCCAATCGATTGGTCAGTGACGTCCTCGCGGACCTGATGGAATACGGCACCAGCGACCGGATTCAGGCGCACCTGAACGAACTGCTCGGCACCATGGCCTGTCATGGCGCGATTCGTGCGAATCGCCGTCTGGCCCTGCCGGAAATGAACGGTCTGCTGCGGGACATGGAAAACACCGAACGCAGCGGTCAATGCAACCATGGCCGACCGACCTGGACCCAATTGGGCCTGGACGATCTGGACAAACTGTTTTTGCGCGGTCGTTGATGAGCCAGCTCCCTCCTGCGATTTTCCTGATGGGGCCGACCGCCGCCGGCAAGACCGACTTGGCCATCGAACTCACTAAAGTCTTGCCTTGCGAGCTGATCAGCGTCGATTCGGCGCTGGTCTACCGTGGCATGGACATCGGCACCGCCAAGCCCTCAAAAGAGCTTCTGGCTGAATTTCCACACCGGTTGATCGATATTCTCGACCCGGCAGAGAGCTATTCGGCCGCCGATTTCCGTCGTGATGCACTCCAAGCCATGGCCGAGATCACCGCGCGGGGCAAAATTCCGCTGCTGGTGGGCGGCACAATGCTCTATTACAAGGCTTTGGTTGAAGGTCTGGCAGACATGCCGGCGGCCGATCCGGCCATTCGCGCGCAGATCGAAGAAGAAGCTGCACGCCTTGGCTGGCAAGCCTTGCACGATCAATTGGCAGTCATCGATCCGCAATCTGCGGCGCGTATTCATCCGAACGATCCGCAGCGACTCAGTCGGGCGCTGGAAGTTTATCGCGTCAGTGGTCAGAGCATGACTGCACTAAGGTTGCAACAATCTGCGCAAAGTACTGAAGCAGCCGCCTCGGGACTGCAACAATTGCCCTATACTGTCGCGAACTTGGCCATTGCTCCGGCAAATCGCCAGGTATTGCACGAGCGAATTAAACAAAGATTCACGAATATGCTGGAACAGGGATTCATTGACGAGGTCGTAGCCCTGCGTAAGCGAAGTGACCTGCATGCCGGGTTGCCGTCTATACGTGCAGTAGGCTACCGACAAGTCTGGGACTACCTGGATGGCAAGCTGACGCAAGCCGAGATGCAGGAGCGTGGAATCATTGCCACGCGCCAATTGGCAAAGCGCCAGTTCACCTGGCTGCGCAGTTGGGCTGATTTACATTGGTTGGACAGCCTCGATTGCGACAATCTGCCGCGCGCCTTGAAATACCTTGGGACCATCTCCATATTGAGCTGAGTCCTTGCAATTGCCGTCTATCCTTGGGGGTGTGACGGCCACAAGCCATTGTTTACCTATTTTTTATATTGAATCCTTAAAGGAGTGCGGCACATGTCAAAAGGGCATT
>Ga0255334_1000484_pt1 | contig 30683 bp, 28 predicted proteins | sample EtOH5_35cm_T3_12_FD_202080 | JGI IMG/M metagenome (GOLD analysis project Ga0255334, IMG submission 202080) | Sandy soil microbial communities from University of British Columbia, Vancouver, Canada - EtOH5_35cm_T3_129 | ecosystem: Engineered > Artificial ecosystem > Sand microcosm > Unclassified ... | reverse complement strand
ACGCCGGTAACAACCTGATCGAACTGCGGCACGTGCGGGCGGGAGCCTCACACACCCGCGCAATGTTCATCGACCCTGCCAGCAACCGTGGTGTGCGCTGGAAAGAGGGAGATCCTGCCCCGGTTTTTCCCGAGTTGTTCGACGTTCATGGCAACCTCCAGCACTTGCAGCCGGGCAAGTCCATGACGTGGAACACCCTGGACCAACTGGCATCGGTGACGCTGGTCAAACGCGACAATGGCTCCGATGACCAGGAGTTCTATCGCTACAGCCAGGGCGTGCGCGTGTTCAAACGCCACGAAACCCACACACCTTCGCTGACTCATTTCCAGGAAGTGATCTACCTGCCGGGCCTGGAAATCCGCACCCGCGACAACGGTGAAGAACTGCACGTGCTCACCCTGCCCGGCGGGCACGGCAACGTGCGTTGCCTGCACTGGGTCAGCGGCCAACCCGCGAACATCGCCGCCGATCAAGTGCGTTACAGCCTCGATGACCATCTGGGTTCCTGCGCGCTGGAGCTCGATCAACAGGCGCAAGTGATCAGCCAGGAAGGTTACTACCCGTTCGGCGCCACAGCTTGGTATGCGCGGGGCAGCGAGGTGGACGTCGACTACAAAACCATCCGTTATTCAGGCAAGGAAATGGATGACAGCGGGCTGTATTACTACGGTGCGCGCTATTACGCGCCGTGGTTGCAGCGTTGGGTGAGTGCCGACCCGGCGGGGGCTGTGGATGGGCTGAACTTGTATGGGTTTGTGGGGAACAACCCTATGCGCTACATCGATAATGCAGGGTTCAGCAAGACAGAAGCCGAACGACGCACAGAAATAGAAGCATTCACCGTAAACCTGTCCTCAGCAGCGAAGGCCGTAGATAAACAAAATAAATTGCTGGAGCATGCTTTTGAGAAAAAGGACATAAACCGTACGATCGCTAAAACTAACGTATTCGCTGTTGTAACCGGTGTTGTTGCCTACGGTGCAGGAGTGGCCGGAGGCTTCGCAGGTGGACTGGCGGGAACGGTTGCCATACCCATACCCGGATTGGGCACTGCCGTGGGCACGACCGCCGGCGCGCTGGGCGCAAAAAAAGCGGTCAGTAAAGCCATGGAAAAAATAGGCGAAGCAACAAATCTTGAACCTTCCATGACACCTAAGGCTGCTGCTCTTTCCTGGGAAACAATCAAGAAGGACAATACCTCGATTCTTTCTATCAAATACGTTAAAGGCATGCTCAATGAATACAACCCGAAAACATCGAAAGGCCAAAAAACACTTTTCAAGGAGGCCGCAACGTTCGCAATGGGGCATCTCGTAAAACAAGGCGCAAAAGAATTGATCCAGTTGGGAAAACTCGCTGAAGAATCAAATGATCTGGAAGACGGCTTGAGCCCTATGAAGGTCAATAGGCTGGAAGACGCTTACACGCAACTGGGCAACGATGTCGCCACTGATTTCGACCTTTCAATGGAAAACTTTATCGCGCTAGGCACCCAATCGTTGTACTCAACCGGCGGAGTGACAGGCAGCGAAAAGCTGACGGAGCTCAACACCGTGAAAGCGGACATGAAGACATTCCAGGCGAAATTGCATAGAGCGCAGGAGATCATTGCAAAGTATAGACAGCGACAAGACTGGCCAAGCAAACGAGCTTCACCTTCAGTCTGAAGCGTGCGCAGGACTATTACAGAGACTCTGCACAGGCATGCTATCTTGCCGGTCCCGATGACTGACCCGTTGCCGTCCACATGCCTTTGAATGCCCGCGCAGCCAGGTTGACGCTCTATACCTTGCTGATCCTGGCCGGTGCCGCGCTGGCGGCAGTGCTTGCCGTGCGCAACACCGAACGCCAGGCGCTGGTCGAAGACGCCGCCCGCGCCAATCAGCAATTGGCGCTCTACGCCAATTCCCTGCACACCCTGATCGACCGCTACCGCGCCCTGCCGGCAGTCCTTGCGCTGGACCCGGAGTTACGCGCCGCGCTCAAGGGTTCGGTATCCGCTGAACAGCAGGACGCACTGAACCGCAAACTGGAAAAGATCAACGGCGCTGCGCAATCCTCGACCCTGGAACTGCTCGACCACACCGGTCTGGCGGTGGCCGCCAGCAATTGGCGTTTGCCCAGCAGTTATGTCGGCCACAACTATGGTTTTCGCCCCTACTTCAGCGAGACACGCACCCAGGGCACCGGGCGTTTTTACGCGGTGGGCGTGACCAGCGGGATTCCCGGTTACTTCCTGTCCAGTGCAGTCACCGGCGACAACGGTCAGTTCCTCGGCGCGATGGTGGTGAAACTCGAGTTCCCGGAACTGGAGCGCGAGTGGCGTCAGGGCAGCGACACGTTGCTGGTCAGCGATGCACGCGGAATTGTTTTTATCGCCAACCAGCCGGGCTGGCGCTATCGCCTGTTGAAACCGCTGAGTGACAGCGATCACGCCGAACTCAAGGTCACCCGCCAATACGACAAACAACCGCTGACACCGCTCGAATATCAATCGGTGCGGCGCTTCGACGACAACAGTGACCTGACGCGGGTCGTGGGGCCGGACGGGACGGCCAATTACCTGTGGGAATCGCTGCCGCTGAGCACCGAAGGCTGGACCTTGCACCTGCTGCGTCGCCCGCAAATCGCGTTCGAAGACAGGCGCAACGCCGGGCTCGCCGCTGCCGGGTTGTGGCTGGCGGTGGTGTTTCTGTTGCTGTTCCTCAATCAGCGCTGGCGTCTGGCCAAGCTGCGCCAGCGCAGTCGTGAAGAACTCGAACAACTGGTGGAGGAGCGCACTCGCGACCTGCGCACCGCCCAGGACGGTCTGGTGCAATCGGCCAAACTCGCCGCCCTCGGCCAGATGTCTGCCGCGTTGGCCCATGAAATCAATCAGCCGTTGACCGCCCAGCGCATGCAGCTTGCTACGCTGAGGCTGCTGCTCGATCACGGCCGGGTCGACGACGCTTACAAGGCGCTCAAACCGGTGGATGACATGCTGACGCGCATGGCCGCCCTCACCGGCCACCTGAAAACCTTCGCCCGCAAAAGCCCCAGCGGCTTGCGCGAACGCCTGGATTTGGCGGCGGTGGTCGATCAATCCTTGCAGTTGCTGGATGCGCGCCTGCGTGACGAGCGCATCAGCACCGTGCTGCACCTGACGCGCCCGGCCTGGGTGCGTGGCGATGCGATTCGCCTGGAGCAGGTGCTGATCAATTTGTTGCGCAATGCCCTGGACGCCATGCAGGACAAACCCTGCAAACGCCTGGAAATCCGTCTCGAAGCCGACGAACAACTCTGGCGCCTGACGGTCGCCGACAACGGTGGCGGCATTGCCCAAGAGCACTTGGCCAACGTGTTTGATCCGTTTTTCACCACCAAACCGGTGGGTGATGGCCTGGGCCTCGGGCTGGCCGTATCCTTTGCCATCGTTCACGAATCGGGCGGACGCCTGAGCGCCGACAATCATGCCAACGGCGCGGTGTTCACCGTGACCTTGCCCATCGACCTGGAGGCCCCTGGCTCATGCTGAATTCCGTGATGGTGGTCGACGACGAAAGCAGCATTCGCAGTGCCGTCGAACAATGGCTGAGCCTGTCGGGGTTCGAGGTGCAGTTGTTCAGCCGCGCCGATGAGTGCCTGGCGCAGTTGCCGAAGCATTTCCCCGGGGTGATCCTCAGCGATGTGCGCATGCCGGGCATGACCGGCCTGGAACTGCTGGCCGAGGTTCAGCGTCGCGATGCCGACTTGCCGGTGATTCTGCTGACCGGTCACGGCGATGTGCCGATGGCGGTCGAAGCGATGCGCGATGGCGCCTACGACTTCCTGGAAAAACCCTTCAGCCCCGAAACCCTGCTCGGCAGTCTGCGCCGCGCACTGGACAAGCGGCGGCTGGTGCTGGAAAACCGCGCCCTGCATGAGCAGGCGGACAACCGCGCCAAACTCGATGCGACGTTGCTGGGCGTGTCCCGTGGTTTGCAGACGCTGCGTCGGCAAGTGCTGGACCTGGCGACGCTGCCGGTCAATGTGTTGATTCGCGGTGAAACCGGCAGCGGCAAGGAATTGGTCGCCCGTTGCCTGCACGACTTTGGTCCGCGCGCCGACAAACCGTTTGTGGCGTTGAACTGTGCGGCGATCCCCGAGCAGTTGTTCGAGGCCGAGCTGTTCGGCCACGAGAGCGGCGCGTTCACCGGCGCCTCGGGCAAACGCATCGGCAAGCTCGAATACGCCGATGGCGGCACGTTGTTTCTCGATGAAATCGAAAGCATGCCATTGGCCCAGCAGGTGAAATTGCTGCGGGTGTTGCAGGAGCAGAAGCTGGAGCGGCTGGGCTCCAATCAGAGTATCCGCGTGGATTTGCGGATCATCGCCGCAACCAAACCCGATTTGCTCGACGAAGCCCGGGCCGGACGCTTTCGCGAGGATCTGGCCTATCGGTTAAACGTGGCCGAGTTGCGGCTGCCACCGTTACGCGAACGGCGTGAAGACATTCCGTTGTTGTTCGAGTCGTTCGCGCAAAATGCCGCCGAGCGGTTGGGGCGCACGTTTCCACCGCTAAGCGGCCCGCAGTTGAGCCATCTGTTGAGCCATGACTGGCCGGGCAATGTGCGCGAATTGGCGAACGTCGCTGAGCGACAAGTGTTGGGCCTGGGCGAGCCTGAACCGATGGGGATCGACTCCGGGCAGTCGCTGGCGGCGCAGCAGGAAGCGTTTGAAGCGCATTGTTTGCGTGCGGCGTTGACCCGGCATAAGGGCGATGTGAAAGCGGTATTGGAAGAACTGCAACTGCCGCGCCGGACGTTCAATGAAAAGATGCAGCGCCATGGCCTGACCCGCGAGATGTTTTTGAGGGAGTGAGTTTTCACGCGGGATTTTCAGTGATGCTGAAATCCATCCCCTCACCCCAGCCCTCTCCCCACCGGGGAGAGGGGGAAAGGGAGCCGATCTCCATGCTTTTCAAACCTGAGTTCGACTCGATTTTCCAGGTCGATGTACCTCGAGAGAACACCTCGGTCAGTCCCCTCTCCCCCTGGGGAGAGGGTTAGGGTGAGGGGTGGCTCTCCCGCAATAAGCAAATTTCCGCCTACAACCAAGCCAGAATAAGCGGATTTCCGCTCACTAAATCCCGTCACCCCCTCTAAACCGGCCCTCCTCCCCTTGGCACATCTCCTGCTATAGCCCCAGCAGGCTGCGTTTCAACGCGCTCCACAAAAACAATTAAATGAAGGATCCGTCATGGATAACTCACAAACCCTGCCTCTTGGGTCGGCAGCTTCGCCTGCCAAAGAAAGAACCACTGCCAGTCGCATCAAATCGATCTTCAGCGGCTCCGTCGGCAACATGGTCGAGTGGTACGACTGGTATGTCTACGCCGCCTTCTCCCTGTACTTTGCCAAGGCCTTTTTCCCTAAAGGCGACACCACCGCGCAACTGCTGAACACCGCCGCGATCTTCGCCGTGGGCTTCCTGATGCGCCCGATCGGTGGCTGGCTGATGGGCCTCTACGCCGACAAGGCCGGTCGCAAGAAAGCGCTGATGGCTTCGGTGTATCTGATGTGCTTCGGCTCGCTGCTGATTGCCCTGAGCCCTGGTTATGAAACCATCGGCATTGGCGCACCGATCCTGCTGATTTTCGCTCGCCTGCTGCAAGGTTTGTCGGTCGGTGGCGAGTACGGCACCTCGGCAACGTACCTCAGCGAGATGGCCACCAAGGATCGTCGCGGCTTCTACTCCAGCTTCCAGTACGTGACCCTGATCTCCGGCCAGCTCATCGCGTTGGCAGTGCTGATCGTGCTGCAACAGATCCTGACCACTGAAGAACTGTACGCCTGGGGCTGGCGCATCCCGTTCGCCATTGGCGCGCTGTGTGCCGTGGTCGCGCTGTACCTGCGTCGTGGCATGGAAGAAACCGAGTCGTTCACCAAGAAAGAGAAGGCCAAGGAAAGCGCGATGCGCACCTTGTTGCGCCATCCGAAGGAACTGATGACCGTGGTCGGCCTGACCATGGGCGGCACCCTGGCGTTCTACACCTACACCACGTACATGCAGAAATACCTGGTGAACACCGTCGGCATGAGCATCTCCGACTCCACCACTATTTCGGCCGCCACGCTGTTCCTGTTCATGTGCCTGCAACCGATCATTGGCGGGCTCTCGGATAAAGTCGGTCGCCGGCCAATCCTGATTGCCTTTGGTGTTCTCGGGACGCTGTTCACCGTGCCGATCCTGACCACCCTGCACACCGTGCAGACCTGGTGGGGCGCGTTCTTCCTGATCATGGCGGCGCTGATCATCGTCAGCGGCTACACCTCGATCAACGCGGTGGTCAAAGCCGAATTGTTCCCGACCGAAATCCGCGCGCTGGGCGTCGGCCTGCCGTACGCGCTGACCGTGTCGATCTTCGGCGGCACCGCTGAATACATCGCACTGTGGTTCAAGAGCATCGGCATGGAAACCGGTTACTACTGGTATGTCACCGCGTGTATTGCCGTGTCGTTGCTGGTCTACGTGACCATGAAAGACACCCGCAAGCATTCGCGGATCGAGACGGACTGATTCCGCCCGCGCAATAAAAACAGGGGCAGACCTTAACGGGTCTGCCCCTTTTTTATTTGCCTCAACCCAACCCCTGTGGGAGTGAGCCTGCTCGCGATAGCGGTTTGTCAGTCGACATTAATGCTGAATGACACACCGCTATCGCGAGCAGGCTCACTCCCACATTATTAGGATCTCATCGCTGGAAATTATCCATTCGTCCCAGCACTATGGCGCGATCTCCAAATAAGCCTCAGGAAAGCCTTCCATGCCCGACGACATCCACTACTACGAACCCGCCAACGGCCACGGCCTGCCGCATGACCCGTTCAACGCCATCGTCGGCCCGCGCCCCATTGGCTGGATTTCCTCTCAGGATGCCGATGGCCGCTTGAACCTGGCGCCCTACAGCTTCTTCAACGCCTTCAACTACATTCCGCCGATCATTGGATTTTCCAGTGTCGGGCGCAAAGACAGCCTGAATAACATCGAGCGCACCGGCGAGTTCGCCTGGAACCTGGCGACCCGTCCGCTGGCCGAGCAGATGAACCAGAGCTGCGCCATGGTCGAGCCTGAGGTCAACGAGTTCGAGCTGTCCGGACTCACCCCGGCAGCGTCGAAAATCATTCAGGTGCCGCGCGTCGCCGAAAGTCCGGTGTCCTTCGAGTGCAAGGTCACGCAGATCATTCAGTTGCAGCGGGCGAACGGCGAAGTGGTGCCGAGCTGGCTGATTCTCGGCGAAGTGGTCGCCGTGCATATCGCCAAGTGGCTGTTGAAGGATGGGGTGTACGACACCGCCGCGGCAGAACCGATTCTGCGCGGCGGCGGGCCAGCGGATTATTTCCAGCTGGGGCCTGAGGCGTTGTTCAAAATGTATCGCCCGGGGGCGAAAAGGTAATTACCAGATCAGGTCGCCGTCTTCACTGACATCTTTGAGGTGGGTCAGTTGCCGCGCGGCGGCTTCATCGGCCTCGCGGGCAGTTTTGAAGGTCTGCTCTTCGAGCAGCTTGTGAAAGCGCGGTGCACCCGAACCACCGATGGCCTTGGTGGCAATCGCGGCGTGATAACCGCCTTCACGGGGTACTACGGCCGATACGGCTTCGAAGGTTTCAAAGGCTTTGCGTGCCATGTCGCGGATCCTGCTGAATGGAGAATTGAGCCATTAAACCCTCAACCCGCCATTTTGTGTACCCACGACTGGGACTGCCCCTGCGCCTGGGCAGCCGACACGTCCTTGAAGGTATGAAAATCCAGGCTGTTGACCACCAGGTCTTGCACCAACCCGGCAAAAACCTGCATGGCCGGGGTGCTGAAGTAAGCGGTCATGGCCTGCTGGTTCATCCAGAAACCGGACACCAGCCACAACTCCGGATCGCACTGCGAATGTTGCAGGGTAAAACTCAGGCAACCCGGTGCGCTGCGGGACGGCTCGATCAAGGCGCTGAGGCGCGCACCGAGTTCCGCCGAACGCCCGGCGCGGGCGCGGACAAAGGCCATATGACTGACGGGGATCTGCGTAGACATGTTCAACCCTCCCAGGTACTCGAGTGGCAGCCGTGGGACGGGCTGCGACAGGATCAAAGGTTAAGCGCGCCGGTGGAAGCGCGGTTAGTCGATTCCTGCCGGCTTATTGCACAATCCTGCGCGGCTTCTCGAAAAACCTGTAACACCCTGTAAAAGCTTTCGTGCCAATGAAACAGGGCTTTCAAGCAAGTTTTCCTTGGGTTGGCCTGTCATAGAGGTGCCGTCAATTCACTCCGTGCAGAATCAGGCAAGGTTGAGGCAGGATGTGTCTACCGCTTCGTCTTGCACAAACTTATGCTCACCTCATTACTGACGCCCCACCGAGGATGCCTTGCATGTCGTCGCTCGATCACTTTCAAGCCCCGCTGGACGCCGACATGGAGAAACAGCGCGCGGAACTGGCCGCTATCATTCGCCATAACACGGCGGAGGATGGCACTTATGCCACTGCCGTCGGCTCGCTCTTCATGTCTCGCCATAGCCAGTCCCATGAGTTTGCCCCGGTACTGGCCCAACCTGCGCTGTGCATCATGGCGCAGGGCCGTAAAGAGGTCAGGCTGGCCGATGAATACTTCAATTACGATCCGCTGAACTACCTGGTGGTCTCCGTCTCGATGCCATTGAGCGGACGCGTGGTGAACGTCACGTCTGAAGAACCGATCCTCGCGGTGCGGCTGGATATCGACCCGGCGGAAATCTCCGCGCTGATTGCCGATGCCGGTCCTCTCGGTGTGCCCACCCGGCCGACGGGGCGCGGTTTGTACGTCGAACGGATCGACACCGCGATGCTCGATGCCGTGCTGCGTCTGGCACGCTTGCTGGATGCGCCGAAAGACATCGCCATGCTCGCGCCGCTGATTCGCCGGGAGATTCTTTATCGGTTGTTGCGCAGTCAGCAGGGCCATCGGCTGTACGAAATCGCTATCGCCAACAGCCAGAGCCATCGCATCAGCCAGGCGATCAAATGGCTCAACGGCAACTATGAACAGCCGCTGCGCATCGATGATCTGGCGAAGGAAGTGAACCTGAGCGTGTCGACGTTGCATCACCGCTTCAAGGCAATGACGGCGATGAGTCCGTTGCAGTATCAGAAGCAACTGCGCCTGCAAGAAGCGCGACGGTTGATGCTGGCGGAAGGCTTGGAGGCTTCGGCGGCGGGGTATCGGGTGGGGTATGAAAGTCCGTCGCAATTCAGCCGTGAGTACAGCCGGTTGTTTGGGGCTCCGCCGTTAAGGGATTTGGCGCGGTTGCGGTTGACGGTTTGAGCTGATTTTGTGTTGTTTGTGCCGGCCTCATCGCGAGCAGGCTCGCTCCCACAGTGGATCAGTGGTGTTCACAAATCCAGTGTTCACAGGAGACCCAATGTGGGAGCGAGCCTGCTCGCGATGGGGCCAGCAAGTCAGGCGCTTAGTACTCGGCACGCCTCAGCCGGCAATGTCACCGACACCGGATTGCCAATGCTCAACCCAAACCCCTGACACGGCGTACTCAACGCCGTAAACGACACCCCGGAACACTCCACGGTCGTTTCAATCGTCGCGCCAATATCACGCACGAACGTCACCTTACCGAGCAACCGATTCCCCGCCGTCGCCTGTGGATGCGACAGTTGCAGGTCCTCAGGGCGAATCAGCATCTTCACCTTCTCACCGACCACAATGCTGCTGCAGATCGGCACTTCCAGCGCATCGCCACCCGGCAACCCGATCTTGCCGTTGCCCAACGCGGTGGCCGGGAAAATGTTGCCCGAGCCAATAAAGTCCGCAACAAATTCATTGGCAGGGTGACGATAAATCTCAATCGGCGTACCCACTTGCTGCACCCGATGCTCACCCAATACCACAACGATATCCGCCATGGTCATGGCTTCACGCTGGTCGTGGGTCACCATGATGGTGGTGATGTTCAAGCGTTGTTGCAGCTGACGGATTTCCACCTGCATCGATTCGCGCAGCTTGGCGTCGAGCGCCGACAGCGGCTCATCCAGCAGCAGGATTTTCGGCCGCGAGGCAATCGCCCGGGCAATCGCAACGCGCTGACGTTGACCACCGGAGAGTTTGGCCACCGGGCGATCAATCATCTCGCTCAGCTGAATCAGTTCGAGCAACTCCACCACCCGCGCCTGCTGATCAGCCTTGCTGACACCACGCAGTTTCAGCGGATAGGCGATGTTCTCCCCCACCGTCATGTGCGGGAACAGCGCCAGGGATTGAAACACCATGCCGAAATTACGTTGATGCGCCGGCGTGTGGCCGATGTCTTCACCGTCCAGGCGAATCTCGCCGCCGCTCAGGGTTTCGAGCCCTGCAATCATTCGCAGCAAGGTGGTTTTGCCGCAGCCCGACGGGCCGAGGAAACACACCAGTTTGCCCTCAGGCAAATGCAGGTTTACATCCTTTACCGCGCAGGCCGAGCCGTAATGTTTCTCGACGTTTTCCAGAATCAGACCAGTCATTTGAATCACCTCAAGAAATCAGAACGAAACGCCGCCTTCGCCAACCAACTTTTCCAGCGCCCAAATGAGCACGAAGTCGATCAGCACGATCAGCACGGCAAACGAAAATACGGTTGGGTCGAGCGAAGACACGGTGCGGCTGTACATCCAGATCGGCACGGTCATGACGTCGATGGTGTAGAGGAAGTAGGTCACGGTGAATTCGTTGAACGAGACGATGAACGCCAGCAGCATCCCCGCCAGAATCCCCGACTTCATCAACGGCACCACCACATCGATAATCGCCCGGGTCGGTGAAGCACCCAGCATCTGCGCGGCTTCTTCGACTTCGCTGCCGATGGAGAGCATCGCCGCGGTGCAGTTTTTCACCACGAACGGCAGCGCCAGGATCACGTGGGCAATCACCAGCCGCGACGTTGTGATTTGAAAGGGCAGGCTGTCAAACACCAGCAATAACGCCAGCCCCAACACCACCATCGGGAACACCAATGGCAGCGACATCAGTTGCAGCGCCACGGCTTTGCCACGGAACTCGCAACGGGTCAGCGCGTAAGCGGCCGGCACCGCCACAATCGTCGCAAACACCATGGTCAGGCACGCCACCATCAGGCTGGTGGTCATGGCTTTGCCGAGGCTCAGCACATCGCTTGCATCCGGCGACACGAAGGTGTGCCAGGCGGCCTTGTACCATTGCAGGCTGTAGCTGCTCGGCGGGAAGTCGAGGTTCGACGCACCGCTGAACGACATCACGATCATGGTCAGGATCGGCAACACCGCCAGCAGCAGGATGAAGCCCGAGAGGATGCCAGCAAACTTGCCGGTCTCGCCGGGCAGCAGCCCATAACGTTTCTTGATCAGGGTGCTCATTGGGAAGCCTCCAGCATGCGCCGACGACGGCCAGTGATGTATTCAGACAAGGTCATGATTGCGAGCGTGGTGACAATCAGCACCACACCGGCAGCGGAGGCGGCGGGCCAGTTCATCAGCGGGGCGATCTGGTCATGGACCATCACGGCCAGCATCGGCACGCGTCGGCCACCGAGCAGCAAGGGCACCACGAAGCTGCTGGCGTTGTAGGCGAATACCAACGTCGCACCGGTAATGATCCCCGGCATGCTCATCGGCAGCACCACCTGACGGAATACCTGCAAACGGCTGGCGCCCAGGGTTGCAGCGGCTTCTTCATAGGTACGGGCAACGCCGCGCATGGCGCTGGCAATCGGCAGCACAGCCAACGGGAACGCGGTTTGCACCAGGCCCATCAGTACGCCGTTCTGGTTGTAGAGCAGCATGATCGGACGCTTGATCAGGCCCAGGCCCATCAGCGCCTGATTGAGCATCCCGCCAGGTCCCAGAATTACCAGCCAGCCATAGCTTTGCAGCAGCAGGTTGACCAGCAATGGCAACAGCACCGCGGCGAGGAAGATCCGCCGCACGAACGGTGAGGTCAGCCGCGACATGGTGTAGGCCACCGGGATCGCCAACACGACCGCGATCACCGCGCTGATCAAGGCTAGGCGCAGGGTCAGCAGCAAGGATTTGAGGTAGTACGGTTCCAGCAGCTGGGCGTAACTGGCCAGGCTGAACCCGGTCCATTCCGCGCCTTTGGTGCCCACGCTCATGCGCAGTACCAGCAGGCTGGCGGCGATCAATACGCCCAGAAACAGCATCGACGGCGAAAGGAAAATCCAGGCACGCGTCGTCGGCGAAACACCCCGATTGGTGCGCACTGGAGCGGCGACGACCGGATGAGTCAGAGGTTGGTGTTCCATAGCAAGGGTCTCGTCAATGGAAAGCAGCGGACAAACACAAGTCCTGGAAACCACATCGACCCCATGTAGGAGTGAGCCTGCTCGCGATAGCGGTGTGTCAGCCAACATCATCGGTGAATGTCAGTCCGCAATCGCGAGCAGGCTCGCTCCCACAGGGGATCTTCAGTGGCTGAAGGGCCTGTGGTCGTCACTCGATCAGGAAGAAAAGATTTCCGTGTAACGACGAATCCATTGGTCATGCACGGTGGCCAGGAAGGCGTTGTCGTGCATGATCGCCTTCTCGGCAATCTGCTCAGGCGTGAGGATGAACGGGCTCTTGCGCGCTTCGGCGGAGATGATCGCCTTGGCGTTGACCGGACCGTTGTAGATGTCCTCAGCCATCTTGCCCTGCACCAACGGGTCCAGAGAGTGGTTGATGAAGGCGTAGGCCATGTCGGTGTCGCCCGGACGGTTCTTCGGCATCACCGATTGCATCAAGTCAGTGTAGAAACCTTCCTTCATGCCAAAGGTTGCACTCAGACCGTAGGCCGGATCGCGGATCTGTTTCGGGAAGAATGCCGGCGCGTACAGGCCGCCCATGTCCAACGAGCCGGTGCGGAACAGTTCGGCGATCTGGTTCGGGTTTTCACCCAGGGTCACTACGCGATCTTTCAGCTCGGCGAGTTTCTTGAAGCCCGGTTCGATGTTGTGTTCGTCACCACCGGCCAGTTTGGCGGCGATGATGATCAGGTCCATGGCCTCGGTCCAGTTTGGCGGCGGCAGGAAGATGTTCGGTGCCAGGTCCGCGTCCCACAGGGCGGCGTAGCTGTCCGGCGCTTCTTTCTGAGTGCGCGTGCTGTAAACCAGGCTGTTGCACCAGAGCAGGTAACCGATGCCGTGGCCATTGGCGCCGGTGCGGTATTTTTCCGGCACGTCGACCAGGTTGGGAATGCGGTTGAGGTCGGGTTTTTCCAGCAGGTTGGCGGCCGCCAGACCTTCGGCGCCGACGCCGGCCAGGGTGATGATGTCGTACTGTGGACGATCACCGCCGGCCTTGAGTTTGGCGACCATTTCCGAGGTGCTGCCGGTGCGGTCAGCGATGACCTTGCAGCCGTACTTGTCTTCGAAGGTCGCGGCGATATTACGCAGGGCTGCCAGGCCGGTGTCATCGGACCAGGTCAGCAAACGCAGGGTCTTGCCCGCAAAGCGTGTGTCGCTGGCATTGGCCTTGATGAACGGCATGCTCATGGCGGCCGCGGCCACCGAGGCTACGCCTACGGTCTTGATGAATTGACGTCTGTTCAGATCATGTTCGCCCATTACGGACTCCCTTTGTTTTTGTAGGTATAAGGCAGGTCGAAACTGTTGCATCCGCGCGACCGATTCAGCATTAGCCCCCGTATTTTCGGGGGTTTGGCTGAGCCAGCGAGTTCATCCTGAGGTCGTGTAAAACACCTGACTATCGATAAAAACTCATCGAAGCCATGACGCCAGCGCATGCCTCATCACGAGGCATGCGCTCACCTTTTTCGTGCCGTCAGACAGCCCGAATCACGTGTTTGATTTCCTGGAAAGCCTGCAAGCCCCAAGGCCCCAATTCGCGGCCGATGCTGCTCTGTTTGTAGCCACCCCAAGCGGTCTGCGGGAAGATCACTTGCGGCGCGTTGATCCACACAAGCCCCGCCTGCAAGGCGTTGGCGACCCGATCTGCCGCTTCGGCGTCGCGGGTGACCACGCTGGCCACCAGACCGAACTGGCTGTCATTGGCCAGGGCGATCGCCTCGGCTTCGCTGGCAAAACTGCGCACGCAGAGCACCGGGCCGAATATCTCTTCGCACCACAGCGCACTGCCTGGGGGCACGTCCGTGAAAATTGTCGGCTGCAAAAAATAACCGCGCGGCAGGTCTGCCGGACGATTGCCGCCGCACACCAGTTTGGCGCCAGCACTCAAACCGCGATCGATGTGCCCCAGCACGCGCTGGTATTGCGCTTGGTTGACCAGTGCGCCCATTTCCACGTTCGGGTCGAACGGGTCGGCCACGCGAATGGCTTCGGCGCGGGCCTTCAAACGGATGAGGAATTCGTCCGCCAGTTCATCGGCGACCAGCACGCGGCTGGTGGCCGAACACATCTGCCCGGCGTTGAAGAAACCGCCGCCACAGGCCACTTCCACAGCCAGCTCGATGTCAGCGTCTTTGAGTACCAGCAGCGAGGATTTGCCGCCCAGTTCCAGGCTCACACCCTTCACGGTTTCTGCGGCACGTTGCATGACTTGAACACCGACCGCGTTGCTGCCGGTGAAGGAAATCTTGGCGATGCGCGGGTCGGCCGACAACGGCGCACCAACCGCCAGACCCGTGCCGCAGACCAGGTTGAACACGCCCTTGGGCAGGCCGGCCTCGGCGATGATCGTCGCCAGTTCCAGTTCCGGCAGCGGCGTCACTTCTGACGGCTTGAGCACCACGCAGCAACCGGCAGCCAGGGCCGGGGCGAGTTTCCAGGCGGTGGTAACCATCGGGAAGTTCCACGGCACGATCAGGCCGACGACACCGCACGGCTCGCGGCGCACACGAGCGCTGAAGTCGTCGGTTGGCAGCTCGACGTTGCTGTCTTGCTTGGCATCGAGGCCTTCGGCCAGACCTGCGTAGTACTCGAAGGTGGCGATCACGTCGTCGACATCGATGGCCGCTTCGAACAGCGGTTTGCCGTTGTTGCTCGATTGCAAATGCATCAACTGTTCGCGACCGGCCTGCACGCCCGCAGCGATTTTGCGCAGAATCGCGCCGCGCTCGGCGCCGGTGGTTGTCGACCATTGCTTGAAGGCGTTGGTCGCGGCAGTAACGGCTTGCTCGACTGCGCGTTCATCGCCGCCGTTCACGGTGGTCAACAGGGCTTCGGTCGCCGGGTTGATCACGCGCAAATGTTCGTTACCGGCGGACCATTGGCCGTTGATGTACAGGCCATCCAACGTGGTTGGAAAACTCATTTCGACACCGCCTTCATCCAAACAGTCTGATCGATTTCAATCAGGGTCGGACCCTGGCGGTCGGTGGCAGCGCGCAGTGCGCTGCGCAGTTGCTCGACACCGCAGACGGCTTCGGCGGCACAGCCCAGCGCCTTGGCCACACCGATGAAGTCCGGGGTGTAGATGTCCACGCCGACCGGCTCGATGTCGCGGTTGACCATGTATTTCTTGATCTCTTCGTAGCCCTGGTTATTCCACAGCAGGACGATCACCGGGGTGCGCGCTTCAACGGCGCTGGCCAGTTCCGGCAGGGTAAATTGCAGGCCGCCGTCGCCGATCAGGCACACCACCGGAGGACGTGCGCCGTTTTCAACGCTGCCACCGAGCCAGGCGCCAATCGCTGCCGGCAAGGCGTAACCGAGGGTGCCGTAACCGGTGGACGAGTTGAACCAGCGACGCGGGCGCTCCGGGTTGAACGTCAGGTTGCCGGTGTACACCGGTTGGGTCGAATCACCGACGAAGACTGCGTTTGGCAGTTCGTGCAAGACGGTTTCCAGGAAACGGGTCTGGGCCAGGGTCGGCGCGTCCCAGGTGGCAGCCAGTTCGTCGCGCAAGCGTGCGGCACGGACCTGGCCCCAATCGTTGCGGCGCTCGGCCAGCGAGTGGTGGGACAGTTCGCTCAGCAAGGCTTGGGCGGCGTAGCGCGAGTCGGCTACCAATGCGACTTTCGGCGGGTAGTTGCGCACGGTCTGGTCGGGGTCGATGTCCACACGCAGCAGTACGCCAGGTATCTCGAAACCGCCGGCGAAGGTGATGTCGTAATCGGTTTCGGCCAGTTCGGTGCCGATCGCCAGCACCACGTCGGCTTCAGCCACCAAAGCGCGAGTCGCGACCAGGCTTTGGGTCGAGCCGATCAGCAACGGGTGATTGGATTCGAGCATGCCTTTGGCATTGATGGTCAGGGCCACCGGGGCGTCCAGCCGTTCGGCCAGTTCAGTCAACTCGGCGGCGGCATCGATGGCGCCGCCACCGGCGAGAATCAGTGGACGCTTGGCACCGGCCAGCAGCGCGGTCATGCGGCTGATGGCGCTCGGCGAGGCACCGGCGCGGTCGATGTTCACGGGTGCGCTGGCAAGCAGGTCATCGGCCTCTTCTACCAGCACGTCCAACGAAATTTCGATATGCACAGGACGCGGACGGCCGGCCTGGAACAGTGCAAAAGCGCGAGCCAGGACGCCCGGCAATTCAGCCGCCGACATCAAGGTGTGGGAGAACGCTGCAACACCGCCGACCAATGCGCTCTGGTTTGGCAGCTCGTGCAGCTTGCCGCGACCGCCGCCCAACTGGCTGCGCGATTGCACGCTGGAGATCACCAGCATCGGGATCGAATCGGCGTAGGCCTGGCCCATGGCGGTGGTGATGTTGGTCATGCCAGGGCCGGTGATGATGAAGCACACACCCGGTTTGCCGCTGGTGCGAGCGTAACCGTCGGCCATGAAACCGGCGCCTTGTTCGTGACGCGGAGTGACGTGGTTGATGCTCGAACGGGCCAGCCCGCGATACAGCTCCACGGTGTGAACCCCGGGAATGCCGAACACCTGCTCAACCCCGTAATCTTCGAGTAACTTGACCAATACTTCGCCGCACGTCGCCATGTCTTTGCCCTTTTTGTTCGTTTGAGACGCCGGACCTGCGCAGTGTTTATGATGAGTGGGCAGGTCCAGGGATGGCCTCATTGGAACGGGCGACACGTAGCCGCAACAATGGATAAAAAGTCATACTAGCCATGTCCTCACGTCATACCTTGGATCCCAATGAAACGATTGCCTCCCCTGCCGGCGCTGCACACTTTTCTGATTACCGCGCAGTGCTGCAACTTCACCCGTGCTGCCGAACAGCTGTACATCACCCAAGGTGCGGTGAGTCGGCAGATCGCCGGGCTGGAAGAACATCTGGGTTATGAACTGTTCATTCGCCAGGCCCGCGGCCTTGACCTGACGGCCGAAGGACGGGAATGGCTGCCACGGGTCCAGCAGATTTTCGGCTTGATCGACGAAGCCGTGGAGCAGATCGGCGAGAAGCGCGAAACCCTGCAACTCAAGGCCCCGACGTGTGTCATGCGCTGGCTGTTGCCACGGCTGTTGCAGTGGCAGCGGGAGCGCCCGGATGTGCCGGTGCAATTGACCACCACGGTCAAGCACGGTGTGGATTTTCATCGCGAGCAGTTCGATGCGGCAGTGATGTACGGCGCACCACCGGACAGCACGCTGGCCTCTTTTCATTTGTTCGATGAGCAATTGACGCCGGTCTGCTCCAAACCTCTGCTGGAAGGTCCAGTGCCGCTGATGACGCCGCAGGATCTGGAACAGCACATGCTGCTGCACCCGACCCGGGATGAACGGGACTGGAAGGCCTGGCTGGCCACTGCGGATATTCGCTTGAGCAATGTCGGCAAGGGTCAGCATTTCGAAACGCTGGACCTGGCGATGTCGATGGCGTCCCAAGGGACAGGCGTGGCGATCGGGGATTGGTCGTTGATCGGCGATGATTTGAGTGCCGGGCGGCTGGTCATGCCGTTTGAATTGAAGGTGAAAACCGGGTTGGCGTATTACCTGGTTTTCCCCGAGAAACCCGGGCCTTCGCCGAAGTTGCGCGAATTGATGGGGTGGTTGGTGGAGCAGGCTCAGGCGCGCTAATGCTCTGAAGGCTTGGCGCGTAACCCTGTGGGAGCGAGCCTGCTCGCGAAGGCGTCCAGACAGTCGACATCTATGTTGAATGTAAGTCCGTCTTCGCGAGCAGGCTCGCTCCCACATTAGTTTTCAGTGGATTCAGTATCCGACTGTGAACCGCTGCCGAGAATGCTTCGGCGCTTCCACTTCATCGATCATCGCAATCGCATAATCGGCAAAAGTGATCCAGCTCCGCCCTTCGCTACTCACCAGCAAATCATCCTTGCCAACCCGAAACGTCCCGGTGCGCTCACCTTCGACAAACTCTGCCGACGGCGACACAAAGGTCCAGTCCAGCTGTTTTTCCTGCCGCAGGTTTTCCAGGAACAGCGCACCGGCACTGGCCTCAGCCTTGTACGCCTGCGGAAACCCTTCGCTGTCGATGACGCGGGTTCCGTCCGGCAGCAACAGCGAACCGGCGCCGCCCACCACCAGCAGGCGTTTCACGCCGGCCTGTTTCAACGGCCCGATCACGGCGCTGGCAGGAAGGGTCGCGAAGTGCGCAGCGCTGATCACCACGTCATGACCAGCGACTGCCGCTTGCAACGCTTCGGCATCGAGGGCATCGACATTCTTGGCGACCACACCGGCACGCTGACCGATCTTCGAAATGTCGCGGGCGATCGCGGTAACGCTGTGACCACGACGCAGGGCTTCTTCCAGCAGTTGGCTACCGGCACGACCGGTGGCACCAATGATTGCGATTTTGCTCATGACATTCTCCAGTTGGATTTTGGTGAATCAGTACAAATCTGGATGATGAAAGGACTTTGTGGTGAAGGGCTCTATCTGTGGAAAGGGAATTTATCTGTGGCGAGGGGATTTATCCCCGTTGGACTGCGCAGCAGTCCCAAGCGTTGACGACTGCTTCGCAGCCGAACGGGGATAAATCCCCTCGCCACAGGAAAGCCCTACAGCCACAGACAAGTCCAACAGCAACAGTTAATCCCCTCACCACATGACTCATTCACCCCACTTCATCTCGCCCTTGGCGACTTTGGCGCTCAGTTCAAGCGAGCTTTCTTCACCCAGCGTCGGGTAGCGTTTTTTCATCGCGGCGATCAGCGCGGCAGTGTCTTTTGCCTTGGCGGTTTCTTCGTCGAAGGCCTTGATGTAATCGGCGGTGAACTGCACGGCGGCCAGCGAACGAGCGCTCTCACCGAGGTAATGACCCGGCACGATGGTTTTCGGTTTCAGGGTTTCGATGGAATGCAGCGTAGTCAGCCAATCGGCATGGGACTGCGGCGTCTGGGTGTCGGCCATCCACACGTGAATGTTTTCTGCGACGACGACGCCACCGACCACAGCCTTGATCGACGGAATCCAGACGAAGCTGCGATCCGGCTGCTTGCCGTCCAGCCCCACCACCTGCAACTTCTGCCCTTCAAGCATCAGGGTGTCGCCCTTGAGTACATCCGGCACCATGGTTTTGGCTGGCACGTCAGCGCCCATTTTCGGCCCCCAGAACGCCAGTTTGCCGTCGATGGTTTTCTGGATGTGGTCCACGGTCGGCTGCGAGGCGAGCACTTTGGCGTTGGGGAATGCGGCGGTCAGGGTGTCGAGGCCGAAGTAGTAATCCGGGTCACCGTGGCTGATGTAGATGGTGGTCAGTTGCTTGCCGCTGGCGCGGATCTTTTCGACCACTTGCTCGGCCTGGGATTTGCCAAATTGTGCGTCCACCAAAATCGCGTCTTTCTCGCCGCTGACCAACACCGAGGTCACCGGGAAGATCGCCTTGTCGCCCGGGTTGTAGACGTCCAGGGTCAGGGTCGATGCAGCCGCTGCGTGGGCGGCGAAACCGAGGGTGGCGGTGGCCAGCAAAATACGTTTAAGCGAGGTGAAGCCGATCATCTGTTGCTCCGTTGTCCGATTGCCGTGCTTGGCGATGGGACAGAGCTTAGTTGCATGACTCAGTACAAAAAATGCGATGCTTGAACATAGTTTGTTTCTGAAAGCGGGCAAATCATGGATCGTCTACAAGCAATGCGGGTGTTCGTCACGGTGGTTGACCTCGGCAGCCAGTCGGCCGCCGCCGATCACCTGGACCTGTCACGGCCAGTGGTTTCGCGCTATCTGGCGGAGCTGGAGGATTGGGTCGGCGCACGCCTGATGCACCGCACCACGCGCAAGTTGAGCCTGACCGCCGCCGGCAGTGAAATCCTGCCTCGATGTCGGCAGATGCTCGACCTGTCCACGGACATGCAGGCCGCTGTCAGCGAACCCGACGATGCGCCGCGCGGGCTGCTGCGGATCAGCGTCAGTACTTCGTTCGGTCAGGCACAACTGGCGGATGCCATGGCCGCTTACGTCAAACGTTATCCCGGCGTCAGCATCGACCTGCAGATGCTCGACCGCACGGTGAACCTGGTGGATGAGCGCATCGATCTGGCGATCCGCACCAGCAACGACCTGGACCCGAACCTGATCGCGCGACGGCTGACGGTCTGCCGCTCGGTGATCTGCGCCTCCCCCGCTTATCTGCTCGAACACCCGACACCGCTACGGGTCGAAGACCTGAGCCAGCACAATTGCCTGACCCACTCCTACTTCGGCAAAAGCCTCTGGCATTTCGAGGAGGACGGTGAGCAGGTGTCAGTGCCGGTGCAAGGCAACATCAGCGCCAACGAAGCCAGCACGTTGGCGCGCGCGGCGATGGCCGGCGCCGGGGTGGCGATGCTCCCCAGTTATCAGGCCGGCGTGCATATCCACAGCGGCGAACTGATCCGCCTGCTGCCCCACGCCGAACCCCGGCAGATGAACATTTACGCGGTGTATGCCTCACGCAAACACATGCCGGCGGCGTTGCGCAGCATGCTGGATTTTCTGGTGCTCAGATTCCCCGAGGAGCCGGAGTGGGATATCGGCCTGTAACCGGATCAAAATGTGGGAGCGGGCTTGCTCGCGAAAGCGGTCGATCATTCAACAATGATGGCGACTGACCCACCGCATTCGCGAGCAAGCCCGCTCCCACAGGGGTTCATCAGTGCTCTGAATGTCGGGGTACATACGCAAGCCGCGTTGCTGGCAACTCACTGGCGCTGACCTATGCTGAAAGTAGTACCGAAGGGTATTCGTTCAGAGGTCAACGCCATGAACATCAAAACAAGAAGATACCTCGCGATTTTCATCACCTGCGCGGCCACGCTCGCGCTGTATGGCACCGCGGCCTGGCGCGTTGAGCAGTTGCGACAAGTACCCCGTGAATACGCAAGCTGCAACTTCGAACGCTGCATTCCCCACAACGCGACCCTCAACGCCCTCAAGTAACGAAGGGGATCAGGCCTCGTTATCCTGATCGGCCTTCAAGCGGTCGCGAAATGCCTTGGGCGAGATCCCCACTCGACGCCGGAACAGGCGCGTGAAGTTGGTCGGATCAGAGAACCCCAACACGTCGGACATTTCATAAATGGTCATGCTGGTGTAGGTCAGCAAGCGCTTGGCCTCCAGCAATTGACGTTCGTGCATGATCTGCAACGCCGGTTGTCCCGCCAGCTCACGGCAGGTGCCGTTGAGGTGGGACACGGAAATCCCCAGCCGATGCGCCAGGTCTTCGACCTTGACGTGCTGGCGATAGGTCTCTTCCACCAGTTGGATAAAACCGTTGAGGTATTCCCGGGCACGCTGCGGACGCTGGCTGGCGTTGCGGCGGGAAATCACCTGGCGGCTGATCCACACCATGATCACGCTGACCAGCGAATGCATGAGCATTTCGCGAGCTGGCTGGTGGCCGGTGTATTCGTCTTGCAGCGCTGAAAACAGACTGTTGAGGTATTCGCCTTCCTTGCCCGCCGGATAACTCTCGGCCTGGGCCAGGGCGTTCACCGAGTTGCCCAGTTGCGCCTGAAGATGAGCAACCAGCGGTGCGGCAAGGGTCACGACAAACCCTTCGACGTCCTCGGAAAACCGATAGCCATGCACCGATAACGGCGGCAAAACCAGAATCGCCGGCTCGGTCAACTGCGTACGTTTGCCTTCGATTTCAAGCTCTGCCTGACCTTTGAATACGAAGAGCAACTGGCACAAGTCGGCGTGGCGGTGGGGTTTGATTTCCCATTGGTGTTCGCGGCTGCGTTTGGAAATGGTTTCACAGTGCAGCAAGTCCGGGGTCGGCCAATCCAGGCTTTCACCGTAGAGCTTGAACACTGGAATCGAAGGTAGGTCAGGCTTGTTCATCACTTCAATCCAGGCCTCGGGGGTAGGCGGGCGATAATCGCACCGATTGGCAGAATGTACAGGTATCGGCTCAGTTTTCCCCTTCAATTGACAGACTCGCGAGAGAAAAATGCAAGCACTCGATCCATAAAAATTATTCACCGGCCCTGGTCGTGTGAAGCTTGCGAGTCATAAAAACAATGAAAATGCTGAAAACCCAAATCGCCATCATCGGCGCCGGTCCGTCCGGTTTATTGCTCGGCCAATTGCTGCACAACGCCGGCATCGACACCCTCATTCTCGAACGCCAGACCCCGGATTATGTCCTCGGACGAATCCGTGCCGGCGTCCTCGAACAAGGCATGGTAGAGCTGTTGCGCCAGGCCGGGGTGGGTCAGCGCATGGACGCCGAAGGGCTGGTCCACACAGGCTTCGAACTGGCCCTCGACGGACGCCGCGTACACATCGATCTGCACGCCCTGACCGGAGGCAAAACGGTGATGATCTACGGTCAGACCGAGGTCACCCGCGACCTGATGGCCGCTCGTCGGGAGGCCGGTGCGCAGACGATTTACGAGGCACGCAACGTCGTTCCTCACGGGATGAAAACCGAAGAGCCGTTCGTGACTTTTGAGAAGGACGGCGAGCTGTATCGACTCGATTGCGACTACATCGCCGGGTGCGACGGTTTCCATGGCGTGGCCCGGCAGTCGATTCCTGCCGAGTGCCTGAACGTGTTCGAGCGGGTCTATCCGTTTGGCTGGCTAGGCATCCTCGCTGACACGCCGCCAGTCCACGAAGAGCTGGTTTACGCCCGGCATGAGCGCGGTTTTGCCCTGTGCAGCATGCGTTCGGCCACCCGCACTCGCTATTACCTCCAGGTACCGGCCGACGAGCACGTCGAGAACTGGTCTGATCAGCGCTTCTGGGATGAACTCAAATCCCGTCTGCCTGGCGCCTTGGCAGCATCGTTGGTCACTGGGCCTTCTATCGAAAAAAGCATCGCGCCGTTACGCAGTTTTGTCGTCGAACCGATGCAGTACGGGCGGATGTTTCTGGTCGGCGACGCCGCGCACATCGTCCCGCCCACCGGCGCCAAGGGCCTGAACCTGGCGGCCAGCGACGTCAGTACGCTGTTCAACATTCTGCTGAAGGTTTACCGGGAAGGCCGTGTGGATTTGCTGGAGAAATACTCCGAGGTCTGCCTGCGTCGGGTATGGAAAGCCGAACGGTTTTCCTGGTGGATGACCTCGATGCTGCACCGTTTCGATGAACACGACGCCTTCAGCCAGCGGATTGCCGAGTCAGAACTGGAGTACTTCGTCGACTCCGAGGCCGGTCGAAAAACCATTGCAGAAAATTACGTCGGCCTTCCATACGAGGCTATCGAATAGCCTGCTACCGACTTACACTGGCGAGCATCCCCGCTCGCCTTGCTCCTTGCGGGTCAATCACTGTCCGCAGGTTCAAACCCGTGACCAATCTCAACCAGCCTGAAACGCCCAAACCGGCCATTCGCAGCGTGTTGATCGCCCTGATGCTGGCAATCTTTCTGGGCGCGCTGGACCAGACCATCGTCGCCGTGTCGATGCCGGCCATTTCCGCACAATTCAAGGACGTCAGCCTGCTGGCCTGGGTAATTTCCGGCTACATGGTGGCGATGACGGTGGCCGTGCCGATCTACGGCAAACTGGGCGATCTGTACGGTCGCCGCACGTTGATGCTGTTTGGCATGGGGTTGTTCACGGTCGCATCGTTTTTCTGCGGCATGGCCCAGAGCATGGAGCAGCTGGTGCTGGCGCGGATTCTTCAGGGCATCGGTGCTGGCGGGATGATTTCGGTCAGCCAGGCGATCATTGGCGACATCGTGCCGCCCCGGGAACGTGGCCGCTATCAAGGCTATTTCAGCAGCATGTACGCCGTGGCCAGCGTGGCCGGCCCGGTACTCGGCGGTTACATGACCGAGTACCTGTCATGGCGCTGGGTGTTCTTGATCAACCTGCCGTTGGGCCTCGGTGCCTGGCTAGTGGCCAATAGAACGCTGGTGGGTTTGCCAGTGCCGCAACGCAAACCAATCATCGATTACCTCGGCACGGTGCTGATGATCATCGGCTTGACCGCCTTGTTGCTGGGCATCACCCAGGTCGGCCAGGGCCATTCGTGGCGCAGTGCCAACGTGCTGGGCCTGCTCGGTTGTGCAGTGTTGGTACTGGCGCTGTTCGTCTGGCATGAACGCCGGGCGCGGGAGCCGCTGCTGCCGATGCATTTGTTCGCCAATCGCAATGCGATCCTGTGCTGGTGCACGATCTTCTTCACCAGTTTCCAGGCGATCTCGCTGATTGTGTTGATGCCGCTGCGCTTCCAGAGCGTGACCGGCGCCGGGGCCGACAGCGCCGCGTTGCACCTGTTGCCGCTGGCGATGGGTTTGCCGATTGGCGCGTATTTCGCCGGCCGCCGAACCTCGGTGACCGGGCGCTACAAACCCATGATTCTGACCGGCGCCCTGCTCATGCCGATCTCGATTCTCGGTATGGCGTTCAGTCCTCCCCAGGCCTTTGTGCTCAGTAGTCTGTTCATGTTGCTCAGCGGGATCGCTAGCGGCATGCAGTTCCCTACGTCCCTGGTCGGAACGCAGAACGCGGTGGCACAACGGGACATCGGTGTCGCCACCAGCACCACCAACCTGTTCCGCTCACTGGGCGGTGCGGTGGGCGTGGCGTTGATGTCGGCACTGCTGCTGGCGTTGTTGCAGGACTCAAGTTTCGCCCACCTGGCCGGCTCTTCGATGATTGCCGAGGGCAGTTCGGGGAACGTTTTGCTCGATGGTTTGAACGCCGCGCCGGGAGATGCGCAGAACGCCTTGCGCGCTGAGCTGCTGCTGACGTTCCGGCATTTGCTGATGGTCAGTGCGGCGGTGTCGCTGCTGGGGCTGGCGGCGGCGGTTGCCATGCCGGATAGGGTCTTGCGTGGGCGAGAGGATAAGGTTCGGTAGAAGGACCGTGTCGGCTGCAATCGCGAGCAAGCCCGCTCCCACAGTTGAATTGTGTACGCCGATACACTGTGGGAGCGGGCTTGCTCGCGAATGCGGTCTGTCAGGCACCACTATTCAAGGGCTGTAATACCCGACAGCCACCAGAAAATGCCCGACCTTTTTCAGGTAGGCATGTTTGTCCTCGACCTTGCCGGTCACCGGGTTTTTCCAGCGGTACTCGTATTCGCCATCGTCCTGCCTGGCCATCAGCGCCAGGATCGGCTCCCCAACCGGCTTGCCTTCCGGATCCTTGATCTTGCTGAAATCGGTATTGATCAACCGCAGGTTGGTGCCATGGGCGACATAACGCTGGTTATCCAGATCGACGACGAAGACGTACAGGTCATCCTGCAAGTAACCGCCCTTGAGGGAGTTGATAGCCGTGAGCGTGCCCTTCTCGTCCTTGGCCAGATCGGCCGCCGCTTTGTTCAGCAACGCCATCGCCTGTTCCGCTGAGGCCCGTGGCAAGTAATAACCGACCGCCAGGATCCGCTGACCGACGCGCTGGTAGAACACATGCTTGCGTTCGACCTTGCCGTCGGACCAGTTCTGCCAGCGGTATTCGGCTTGCTGGATGCCATTGCCCTCCGGCACTTTCAAGGCGTCTTTGAAGGCTTTCTGCAAATCCGGCCCGAGCACATCGGACACATCACGGCCAATCAACGCCGAAGACGGCCCGCCGCTGGCGAGCATCACGCCTTTGGTGTCGACCACGAACACGTAACGATCCTTGTCGACAAACTCGCCCTGACGGCTGAAAGCAGCGAAGGCCTTGTCGCCATGGTCGTGGTAGTACGCCAGGGCTTTTTCCAGCAAGGCTTTGGCAGCCTGACTGTCGTCCTTTTCCGTGCCGGCAGCTTGAACCTGGCCCAGACACAGCAAAAGCATCACGCCCAGCAAGGCCAACCTATGCAAAAACCCCATTGCGCATCCCTCGTTCTTGTTGGTGTTTCAAGAGCGTAGCCGGCTTGGGGATATGTATGAATATTCAGGAAAGCACAGAACACGATCATGCAGCCTGCGGGGCGGGGCGGGGTGAGGTGTGGTGAGGTGAGGTGAGGTGAGGTGAGGTGAGGTGAGGTGAGGTGAGGTGAGGTGAGGTGATTGTGGCGAGGGGATTTATCCCCGTTGGGCTGCGAAGCGGCCCCTGTTTTTCCAGCCACCCCGCGTCCAATGGACTACGACGGCTTCGCCGCCGAACGGGGATAAATCCCCTCACCACAATCCCCTCTTCTCACCTCACCTCACCTCGCCAGCTGCTAAAGCAGCTTGGTGTAGCTGGTTGGTTCTTACGGCCTTGCGCGCAGCTGCTGCTGCAGATTCTGGATCTGCGCCTGAAGGGAGTTGATGGTGCGGGTGACCTGGCTACGGAAGGCGTCGAATTCGGCGGTATTGGTCCCGCCCGACGTCGCGGCCGAGCGATTGTCCTGTTGGCTTTTGAGGATAATGACTTCCTGCTCCAGGCGCTCGATGGCGGCGCTCGGGTTGCCTTGTTTCTTCAGGGCAACGATGTCGGAGCCAAGGCTTTTAAGTTGCGCGTCGAATTTGTCTGTGTCCGTCAGGTTGCTTTTCAGCACGGCTACATCGCTGTTCAAGACTTTGACCTGAGCCTGCAATTGAATGGTGGCGGTCTGTTGTTCGCTACCTTGCCCGGTTATCTGCGCCAGGCGCTTATCCAGCTCGGTGGTCTGTGCACTCATCTGCGCCAGGCGCTTGTCCAGATCGGTGGTCTGGCCGACAACGCCCTGCTGTTGTTTGCTTTGATCCTGGAGTTTGCTTTCCAGCTGTTTGATTTGCAGCTTCAAGGCTTCGCTGTCGCTGTTGACGTTGGTCTGACTGGCGACAACCTTGCCGGAAATGTCCTGCAAGCGCCCCGCCGCTTCTTCACTGATACGCGCGAAACTTTCCTGGGTCGCCACCAATTGCTGTTCCATCAGCGAGAGCTGCTGGAAGCTCCACCAGGCCAGGCCTGCAAACGCGAAGAACAAGGCGCCGACCAGCGCCCACAGCGGGCCGGTGCTCGGACTTTTGACTTTGACGACTGGCGTGGTCCGCGAATGCACGGAGGTGCGAGCGGTGGTCGGAAAATCATCGTCGTCGAGGCTGTCGGCACGCAGGCTAGGCAGATCGAAGTCGTCGTTGGCATCGTTACGCATGGACATTGAGTCAACCTTTGTGGAACGCGGTGATGGCTTGATGCGGCGCAGTATAACCCCCACTGCCGCATCGATTGACCCTCAACCCCGAACTCGGTTCAGTGTGGCGGCGCTAACCCGTGCGTCAGCGGATGTCCTGGGCCTTCCACCAGCCGCAGAATTCATCGAGGGCGGTCCAGAGACTGACTTTGGGATCGTAGTCCAGATAATGCCGGGCGCGGCTGATGTCCAGGGTGAAATTTTTGTTCATCACCTGCATGCCCAGGCGCGACAGGGTCGGCTCGGGACGACCTGGCCACAGTTTGCACACGCCCTCATTGAGCGCCGCCACGGTGTAGGCCAAACCGTAGGAACGGTGACGCGTGACCTGTGGGACATCCATCTTGCGCATCACGTAATTGACCACGTCCCACAAGGGCACCGGCGTGCCGTTGCTGATGTTGTAGGCCTTGCCCAACGCCGAACCGCTGGCCAGCAAACTGCTGAGCAATGCTTCATTGAGGTTTTGCACGCTGGTGAAATCAACCTTGTTCAGGCCGTTGCCGATGATCGCGAGCCGTCCTTTGCGCTGCATTTTCAGCAGCCGCGGAAAAATGCTCATGTCGCCAGCCCCCGTCACGAAACGCGGGCGCAGGGCCAGGGTTTCGAGGCCGAACTCCTGAGCGCCGAAAACCTTTTGCTCGGCCAGGTATTTGGTCGCGGCGTAGGGATGCTTGAAGCGCTTGGGCACCTGTTCTTCGGTCAGTCCCAGGTGATCGCGGCCATCGAAGTAGATCGACGGCGACGACAAATGCACCAGTCGCCGAACCCGCTGTTTCAGACAGGCCTCGACCACGTTTTCCGTGACCTGCACGTTGCCTTGATGGAAATCCTGATAACGCCCCCACAAACCGACCGCACCGGCGCAATGCACCACGGCTTCAACGTCTGAGCACAGGTCACGTGCCAGTTCCGGGTCGCTCAAGTCACCCTGGATGAACTCGGCGCCACGGCGCACCAGATGCTCCACACTTTCGGCCCGGCGACCGTTGACCCGCACGTCCAGGCCCTGCTCCAGGGCAAAACGCGCAAAGCGTCCGCCGATGAAGCCGCTTGCGCCGGTAACCAGAATCTTCATGAATTGCTCCGAATATTTCGTTTTGCGTTTTGCATTTTGCGTGAGGTCTTGACGCTGCCCGTCAGTCCAACGGCACCAGCCATTGCTTCGACGAACGCACCAACTGATCAGTGAGTAACCCCAGCAACTGACCGCCATTGCGCCAATGATGCCAGTACAGCGGCACATCGATCGGCTTATCGGGCAAAAGCTCTACCAATACACCACGCTCCAGTTGCTCGCGCACCTGCAGTTCTGGCACCAGGCCCCAACCGAGTCCCGCTTCCGTGAGACGGATGAAGCCTTCGGACGAGGGGCATAGATGGTGTTCGAATCCGCCATCGACGCCGAGGGACGCGAGGTAGCGATGCTGTAGGAAATCATCCGGACCAAACACCAGCGCGGGCGTTTTCGACAACAGATCGGCGCGCACACCTTCAGGAAAATGCCGGGCGATAAATGCCGGGCTGGCCAACGCACGGTAGCGCATGGCCCCCAGCAAAACGCTGCGTGCGCCGGCCACCGGTCGCTCGCTGGCGCAGATGCACGCGGCCACTTCGCCAGCGCGCATGCGTTTGAGGCCCACCGTCTGGTCTTCGACGACCAGATCCAGCAGCAGGTGTTGCTCGGCGCAGAAATCACTGACGGCTGCGGCCCACCACGTGGCGAGGCTGTCGGCATTCAAGGCGATGCGCAGACGTTCCGGCAGACCTTCTTCATCGAGTGCCGGCACCAGTGTTTGCAGGTCCCGTTCAAGTAAACGCACCTGCTGCACATGGTTGAGCAGCCGTCGGCCGATTTCGGTCGGGGCCGGCGGAGTCACCCGCACCAGCACCGGTTGGCCGACCCGCGCCTCCAATAATTTGATGCGCTGGGAGATCGCCGATTGCGACAAGCCGAGCACCTGAGCCGCACGTTCGAACCCGGCCTGCTCGACCACCGCGGCCAAGGCAGAAAGCAATTTATAGTCGAACATCAGTTTTCCTAATGAGCGATCAGCATGATTGGTTTTTCTTATACAGCCTGACACCGGAGAATGGCCAGCAAGAACTCTTCAACAAGGATCATCGACATGGCTGGCGAAACTTCATTGGCAACGCTACTGCGCAGCATGAGCCCGCAACTCAATGCCGGCGAATACGTGTTCTGCACCCTGCGCGACGGCAAGTTGCCGGCAGGCCTGGAGATCGTCGGCAGTTTCCGCGAACAGGAAGGTCTGACGGTGATTCTGGAACGTTCCCACGCCGAGAAGGCCGGTTTCAGTTTCGATTACGTCGCGGCCTGGATCACCTTGAACGTGCATTCGGCCCTCGAAGCCGTCGGCCTGACCGCCGCATTCGCCACGGCATTAGGCCAGGCTGGCATCAGTTGCAACGTGATCGCCGGCTATTACCACGACCATTTATTCGTCGGCCAGGCCGATGCTGAACGCGCCCTGCACGTGCTGCGGGATCTGGCGGCCAACGCGGAGTAAAAAATATGTGGCAAAGCTATGTGAACGGCCTGCTCGTGGCCGCGGGGCTGATCATGGCGATCGGCACTCAGAACGCGTTTGTGCTGGCGCAAAGTCTTCGGCGCGAACATCACCTGCCGGTGGCGGCGCTCTGCGTTACCTGCGATGCATTATTGGTCGCTGCCGGCGTATTCGGCCTGGCGACGGTGCTGGCGCAGAACCCGACGTTGCTGGCTGTCGCCCGTTGGGGTGGCGCCGTATTTCTGATTTGGTATGGCAGCCAGGCACTGCGCCGGGCCTGCTCGAAACAGAGCCTGCAACAAGGTGAAAACCAGACCGTGCGCTCATTGCGCGCGGTGCTGCTCAGTGCGTTGGCCGTAACGCTGCTTAACCCGCACGTTTATCTGGATACCGTGTTGCTGATTGGCTCCCTCGGCGCCCAACAAACCGAGCCCGGCGCCTATGTCGTGGGCGCGGCCAGTGCGTCATTGCTGTGGTTCTTCACCCTGGCGCTCGGCGCGGCGTGGTTGGCGCCATGGTTGGCGCGGCCGAGTACCTGGAGAATTCTCGACCTGCTCGTGGCCGTAATGATGTTCACAGTGGCGGCCCAACTAATCACCAGCGCCTGATTTATTCCAAAAGGCTCTGGAACCTCTATCCCACACAGTTGTTGCGTGGTTATGCCGCACCCCCGGTGCTATGATCCGGTCCGATGCGCCGCAAAGAGTACAAACTCCCCGGCGCTTGTCTGGCCGCCCGTGATCGGCCTTGCGCTCACCGCAACTGACCTGATTAGGAGAATCATCATGGCTTTCGAATTGCCGCCGCTGCCTTACGCACACGATGCCCTGC
>Ga0255334_1000483_pt1 | contig 30711 bp, 24 predicted proteins | sample EtOH5_35cm_T3_12_FD_202080 | JGI IMG/M metagenome (GOLD analysis project Ga0255334, IMG submission 202080) | Sandy soil microbial communities from University of British Columbia, Vancouver, Canada - EtOH5_35cm_T3_129 | ecosystem: Engineered > Artificial ecosystem > Sand microcosm > Unclassified ... | reverse complement strand
TCCTGCATGAGCGAGGCATGCGCCTGCCGGAAAGTGTGCTTTTGCAAACGGTAACCGGGGACTTTGTCGACGACGACATCTACTACGACCTGCTCGACCCGGCCGACATCGACATGGTGTGCAAGCCCGTCTCCGACGCGGTGTACGTGATCCCATGGGCCATCGAGCCCACCGCCATCGTGATCCACGACACCTTCGACAAGTTCGGCAACCCGATCGAGCTGTCACCGCGCAACGTGCTGAAAAAAGTCCTGCAGCTGTACACCGACAAAGGCTGGCGGCCGATTGTCGCGCCGGAAATGGAGTTCTACCTGACCCAGCGCTGCGAAGACCCGGACTTGCCGCTCAAAGCCCCGCTGGGTCGTTCGGGCCGTGCGGAAAGTGGTCGTCAGTCGTTTTCCATCGACGCCGCCAACGAATTCGATCCGCTGTTTGAAGACGTGTACGACTGGTGTGAACTTCAGGGTCTGGACCTCGATACCCTGATTCACGAAGACGGCCCGGCGCAGATGGAAATCAACTTCCGGCATGGCGACGCACTGGATCTGGCCGACCAGATCACCGTGTTCAAGCGCACCCTGCGTGAAGCGGCGCTCAAGCACAACGTCACCGCGACCTTCATGGCCAAACCGATTGGCGATGAGCCCGGCAGCGCCATGCATATCCACCAAAGTGTGGTGGACATCGCCACCGGCCAGCCGATTTTTGCCGATGCCGACGGGAAAATGAGCGAGCTGTTCCTGCACCACATCGGCGGCCTGCAAAAGTACATCCCCAAAGTGCTGCCGATGTTCGCACCCAACGTCAATTCGTTCCGCCGCTTCCTGCCAGACACGTCGGCACCGGTGAACGTCGAATGGGGCGAAGAAAACCGTACCGTTGGCCTGCGTGTGCCGACCTCCACGCCGGACGCGATGCGCGTGGAAAACCGTTTGCCGGGCGCCGATGCCAACCCTTATCTGGCGATCGCCGCGAGTCTGTTGTGTGGGTATCTGGGCATGGTCGAGCGCATCGAACCAAGCGCTGCTGTGCAAGGTCGTGCCTATGAGCGCCGCAATCTGCGCCTGCCGATCACCATCGAGGACGCCCTGACGCAGATGGAAGAATGCGACACCGTTTCGAGTTATCTGGGCAGCAAATTCGTTCGCGGATATGTCGCTGTCAAGCGAGCGGAACACGAGAACTTCAAGCGCGTGATCAGCTCGTGGGAGCGCGAGTTCCTGCTGCTCAGCGTCTGAGATCTGCGCTGCCCGTGAGGGCCTCATCGTCGGAACGCCGCCCGGAGCCGGCTCGCTCCCACAGTGAAACGCATTCCAAATGTGGGAGCGAGCCTGCTCGCGATGGCGGCCGCAAGAACACCAAAGAAACTCCGGAAGAATCCAATAACTATAAGAGGTGTCGATATGCGTCTATTGAAATCCATGGTTCCGGTCGCGCTGGCCGTGTTGTTCAGCGCCGTTGCGCAGGCTCAGCCAACGGTCAGCGTCTACAACTGGACCGATTACATCGGCGAGACCACCCTCGCCGATTTCCAGGCGAAAAGCGGGATCAAGGTGATCTACGACGTGTTCGATTCCAACGAAACCCTGGAGGGCAAACTACTCGCCGGCCGCACCGGGTATGACGTGGTGGTGCCGTCCAACCACTTCCTCGCTCGCCAGGTGAAAGCCGGCGCGTTCCTGAAGCTCGACCGTTCGCAGCTGCCCAACTTCAAGAACCTCGACCCGAAACTGCTGGCGCTGCTGGAGAAAAACGATCCGGGCAACGAACACTCGGTTCCGTACCTGTGGGGCACCAACGGCATCGGCTACAACGTCGACAAGGTCAAGCAAGTGCTGGGCATTGACCGCATCGATTCCTGGGCGGTGTTTTTCGAACCGGAGAATCTGAAGAAACTCAGCCAGTGCGGCGTGTCGATGATGGATTCGGCCGATGAAGTGTTCCCGGCCGTTCTCAATTACATGGGCATGGACCCGCGCAGCGAAAACCCTGAAGACTTCAAGAAAGCTGAAGCCAAGCTGCTGACCATCCGCCCTTACATCACCTATTTCCACTCCTCCAAGTACGTTTCGGACCTGGCCAACGGCGACATCTGCGTGGCGTTCGGTTACTCGGGTGACGTGTTCCAGGCCGCGAACCGGGCCAAGGAAGCCAAGAACGGCGTGAATATCGCCTACGCGATTCCCAAGGAAGGCAGCAACTTGTGGTTCGACCTGTTGGCGGTTCCCGCAGACGCCAGCAACCAGAAAGAGGCGCATGCTTTCATTAATTACCTGCTCGATCCGCACGTGATTGCCAAGGTCAGTGCTTCGGTCGGTTACGCCAACCCGAACCCGGCGTCCAAGCAAGACATGGACCCTGAACTGGTCAACAACCCTGAGGTTTATCCGCCTCAGGCAGTCCTCGACAAGCTCTACATTTCCACCACCCCGCCCCAGGCAATCATGCGGTTGATGACCCGTTCCTGGAGCAAAGTGAAGTCCAACCAATGAACCAGTACAGCAACGAACATGCTCGTTCCTATTACGCGGCGTCAGCCAATGGAACGGCACCCTACCCTACACTGGCCGAGGACCTTGAAGCCGATGTCTGTGTGATCGGCGGCGGCTTTACCGGCGTTAACACCGCGATCGAACTGGCGCAACGCGGGCTCTCGGTGATTCTGCTGGAGGGCCGACGGATCGGCTGGGGTGCCAGCGGGCGCAACGGCGGGCAGTTGATTCGCGGCATCGGCCATGACGTCAGCGGTTTCGCCCGTCATGTCGGTGAAGAAGGCGTGCGCTACCTTGAGCGTGCGGGCGTCGAGTCGGTAGCACTGGTGGGCAACCGCATTCGTGAGCACGGGATTGATTGCGACCTGCGCTGGGGGTTCTGTGAACTGGCCAATACCAAAGCGCAGTTCGCGGCGTTCAAGGCTGAGCAGCAAGGCCTTGCCGAATCGGGTTACGCCCACGAAACCCGACTCGTCGGGCCGGAGCAAATCCGTCAGCAGGTGGTGAACTCCGACGTGTATGCCGGTGGTCTCGTCGACATGGGCTCGGGTCACTTGCACCCGCTCAATCTGGTCCTTGGCGAAGCGCTATTGGCGCAATCCTTAGGGGTGCAGATCTTCGAGCACAGCCCGGTGCTGGAGTTGATCCATGGCAGCACCGTGCAGGTTCGCTGTGCCGGCGGCACGGTGCGCGCCGGCAGTCTGGTGCTGGCGTGCAACGCTCACCTGGAAGAGCTCGAACCGAAACTGAGCGGAAAAGTCCTTCCGGCGGGCAGCTACATCATCGCCACCGAGCCGTTGATGCCCGAACAGGCCGCGCAATTGATCCCGCAGAACCTGGCGCTCTGCGACCAGAAAGTCGGCCTGGATTACTACCGGCTTTCGGCGGACCGACGCTTGCTGTTCGGCGGCGCCTGTCATTATTCCGGGCGTGATCCTGGGGACATCGAAGCTTACATGCGCCCGCACATGCTCAAGGTCTTCCCGCAACTGGCCAACGTGCGCATCGACTATCAATGGGGCGGCAAGATTGGCATTTCGGCCAATCGCTTCCCACAGGTCGGGCGCTTGAGCCAGCATCCGAACGTGTTCTACGCCCAGGGTTACTCCGGTCACGGCCTGAACGTGACCCACTGGTGCGCAAAGCTGCTGGGTGAAGCGATCCACGTCGGACACAGTCAGGGCTTTGACGTGTTCAGCGCCGTGCCGCACATGACCTTTCCCGGTGGGCCGATGCTGCGCTCTCCACTGCTGGCCCTCGGCATGTTCTGGTATCGATTGCGCGAACTGCTGGGGTGATCAGTAAGACGTTTGATCGTGAAGGGACGCTGAGCGTCCCGGGCGGCATTCCCACGCAGAGCGTGGGAACGATCTGTAACACCTCGTTCAGCCTTTAGATTTGCTCAATCGCTAGGCGCTTCTATATTGAGGGAGTGCTCTGACTTCCCTGCGTCCTGGCGAGTGCAGCCTATGGCTACGACTGACCCACTGATCATCTGCGAGCACTGCGACTGCGTGTATCAAAAAGTCACGCTCGCCAAACATCAAAAAACCCTCTGTACGCGCTGTGGCGGTGTGCTTCAGCGCTATAACGGCCTGACGGTGGAACAACGTCTGGCATTGACCTTCACCGCGTTGATGTTGTGGATTTTCGCCAACTTCTATCCCGTCATGAGCATCAGCCTCAAAGGCCTTAAAAACAGCGCAACGCTCTGGGATTCGGTGCTGGCCCTGAGTCTGGGGCCGATCACTTTCATCGCCATGGTGGCGGCGATCTCGATGATCATTGCGCCGATTTTCCAGCTATTGCTGCTTATCTGGGTCCTGAGCTTCGCCCTCGCCCACCAGCGCTCGCCCGGTTTCAGGTTCTGCATGCGCTGGCTGGAAACCCTCAGGCCCTGGAGCATGCTGGAGGTCTGTCTGCTGGGGGCGATGGTCGCGGTCATCAAACTCGCCGGATTGCTGGATGTACTGCCTGGCATCGGCCTGTTTGCACTGGCCATTCTCAGTCTGATGATGATCCGCATCGCCGGGCGCGACATCCGTGATCTATGGGACATCTTATGAACAGGCCTCCGGTGGCGAGTGAACTCAACCTGTGCCTGTGTCATAGCTGCGGCCTGGCCTGTGACATGACCGATGAACCTCACGAATGCACACGGTGCGGCGCGCCGCTGCATCGGCGCAAAACCAACTCACTGGCCCGGACCTGGGCCTACATGTTCACTGCCCTGGCGTTTTACGTCCCGGCCAATCTGCTGCCAGTGATGAACACCAAGATGGTCGGCAACGGCGCCGATAGCACGATCATGAGCGGTGTAGTGGAGTTCTGGCAGCACGGCGCCTGGGACATTGCCCTGATTATTTTCATCGCCAGCATCGCGGTGCCGGGCATCAAGTTCGTCGCCCTGACGCTGTTACTGGTGACCGTTCAGCGCGACAGCCAATGGGCGAGCAAGCAGCGGTCAACGCTGTACCGTTTCGTCGAGCTCATCGGTTACTGGTCGATGCTCGATGTAATCGTGGTCGCCCTGGTGGCCTCACTGGTGAAGTTTCAAGCCCTGGCCGATATCGAACCGCGCCCGGGCATTCTGTTTTTTGGCCTGGTGGTGGTGTTCACCATGCTGTCGGCAATGAGTTTCGACCCACGCCTGATCTGGGATAAAGAAGAGCGGGATAACCCAAACGAGGAGGTCATGGATGAAGTCGCAAATCACTGACGGGCCGCAAGCCCCCGGTCAGGCCCCGGTCAAGACCCGCCGCTTCAGCGTTTCACTGGTGTGGATCGTGCCGATTGTCGCGGTGCTGGTGGGGATTTCCCTGGTCGTGCACACCATGCTGCAGGAAGGTCCGACCATTACCGTCACGTTCAAGACCGGTAGCGGCCTGACGGCCAACAAAACCGAAGTCAAATACCGCAACGTGGTGATCGGCCATGTTTCGGACGTGGAGTTGAGCAACGATCAGAAGAGCGTCGACGCCACCATCAAACTGTCCAAGCAGGCAGAAAGTTTCACCCGCGAAGATTCGCAATTCTGGGTGGTGCGTCCGCGTATTGGTGCCGGCGGGGTGTCGGGTATCGATACCCTGCTGTCCGGGGACTACATTGGCGCCGATATCGGCCAGGCCCACGCGCGTGCAAAAAACTTTATCGGCCTGGAAAATCCGCCACCGATTACCTATGGCGAGCCGGGCAAACGCTTCACCCTGAACACCCAGGACCTCGGTTCGCTGGATATCGGCTCTCCGGTTTACTACCGCAAGATTCCAGTGGGGCAAGTGGTGGCCTATGCCCTGGACGCCGACGGCAAAGGGGTCAACATCGAAGTGTTCATCCACTCGCCCAACGATGCCTACGTTACTGAAAATACCCGGTTCTGGAACGCCAGCGGAATCGACGTGAACGTCGGCGCCAACGGCTTTTCGCTGAAAACCGAGTCGCTGTCATCGATCCTGGTGGGCGGCATCGCCTTCCGCGCTCCGGATTACAGCCCCAATGATCAACCGGCGAAAGAGGACAAAGCCTTCGACCTGTTCGAAGACCAGTTAACTGCCCTCGCCCCGCCCAGCGGCAAGGGGCAATTCCTGACCTTGCGTTTCGATCAAGCCTTGCGCGGGCTCAAGGTCGGTGCGCCGGTGGAGTTCCTTGGCATCGAGTTCGGCAGAGTCGTGGCGGTCAATCTGGATTTTGACGCAAAAAAACGCAGCTTCCCCGTCAACGTCGGCATCATGATCTACCCGCAACGTCTCGGCCAGGCTCACACCAAAATGCTCAAGGCCTTGAATCATGACCCCAGCGACGAAGCCGCTGGCGTCAGGCTGATGGGCAGCTTTATCGAAAATGGTCTGCGAGCCCAGGCTCGGAGCGGCAATCTATTGACCGGCCAGCTTTACATTGCGCTCGACTTCTACCCCAAGGCGGAGAAAGTCGTATTCGACCCGAACGCCCGTCCAGTCGCTATCCCGACTATTCCAGGCAGCCTCGAGCAGTTGCAGGAAAAACTCGAGGGCATGGTCAACAAGATCAACCAGCTGCCCATCGAGCGCATTGCCGGCAACCTCGACAGCAACCTCGTCGAACTGCGCAAAAGCCTGGCGCAATTCAACGCCAAGACCCTGCCTGGCGTGCAGACCACCCTGGCGGATGTCAGCAAGACGCTGCAATCGGCCAGTTCGACCTTGGCCGAAGACTCGCCGCAACGCGAACAATTAGGTCAGACCCTCGACGAGCTCGGGCGTATGTCGCGCTCCTTGCGTGAACTCTCGGATTACCTGGGACGGCATCCGGAATCGCTGATTCGTGGCCGCCCCGACAATGCCGCGCCGATGGACCTGCAGGGGCCACCACGCAAATGACCACAGGAGCATCACCCATGGCTTTTTCGTTAAAGATCACCTTGGTCAGCGCATTGTTTTTGCTCACGGCTTGCCGCAGTGAGCCGATTCAATTCCACACCTTGACCCCGGCCCAACCGAGCAGCAATTCAAGGACCAGCACTGCGGATATCCAGATCGAGGGCCTCAGCGTCCCGCCGCAGGTCGACCGTCCGCAGATCGTTATTCGCCAGGGCAACAGCGGCCTGGCGATCCTCGAAACCCAATGGTGGGGGGCGAGCCTGTCGGATGAATTGCGCACTGCCCTGGTCGATCAACTGGTCAACAGCAATCCCCAGCGCAGGGTGTCGGTGCGGCTGGACGTGCAACGCTTTGATTCGATCCCCGGCCAATACGCGCTGATTGACGTCAAATGGCGCCTGCGCAATCTCGGCGAAAGCGATAACACGCTGATCACTTGCCGCAGCACGCTGCAGACACCGTCAGGGCCTTCCATCGATGAACTGGTGAGCGCCCAACAGAACAACGTCAAACGCCTGGCCGCGTTGATCAATCAGGCCGCTGCCGGTACATCAAGAGGTTGTCCGGCGGCGCAGTAAGCGCCGACCTCCCACCCGTCAAGTCAACCATGAAGCAACATCCGTGTGGCTGGCGGCTGGTGAGTTCCACTCGCCAATTCTGATGGGTGCAAATACGCTGGATCAACGAAAGGCCCAGGCCCAGCCCTTCGCCACGTTGCTCATCACCGCGCACAAACGGTTGAAACATTGCATGACGTTTTTCTTCCGCAATGCCTATGCCACTGTCTTCGACACTGAAACCGTGCTCGCGCAACGTCAGCCGAATGAAACCCCGATCGGTGTAGTGCCAGGCATTACGCAACAAGTTGCCCATGACCGATTGCAGGAACGTCAGGTTATGGCGTTCCGTTGAAACGTGTTCGACGACGTAAATAAACTCGATGTCCTTTTCCCTGATCAGCGGTCTCCAGACATCCACCAGCGCGTCGGCGATGTCCTTCAGGGTGGCACTCACACCTGAACCGGAATCCTCCCGCGCACGCGCCAACATCAAAAACGTCTCGACCAATTGGCGCATTTCATGACTGGCACGGGCGATTCGCTGAACCTGCGCCGTGGAACGGTGGTCCAGCGAGGGATTGCCGAGTAGCAGTTCACAGGAGCTGGCCAGCACCATCAAAGGCGTGCGCAGTTCGTGACTGACATCGCTGGTAAAGAGTTTTTCCCGTCCCAGTGCAGCGCGCAAACGGCCCAGCGTCTGATCGAAGGAAAGCGCCAGTTCACCCACTTCGTCCTTTGCATAATCGGGATGTAGCGGTGGTGCCAGCTCCAGCAGTTGATCGCGATGCCGCACCTGACGCGCCAGACGAATCACAGGTGCGAGAACGCGTCGGGCCAGCAACCGGCCCATCAAAATCGCCAGCAAGACACTCAAGAAAACCCCGACAACCACCACCAGGAACAGCACATGTTCCCGTCGTTCGAGGCTTCGTTGGTCGCGCAACAAAACGTATTTTCGATCACCCACCAGGTTCACCATGGCGTAGTACTTCGAACCACCGTAGAGAATCTCCTGAAACCCCGGGGGCAGCGCCTCCAGCACCGAGTTCAGGGCCATGGGGGCCTTGGCTCCCTGGGCGAAAAACAGTTCATCTTTTTCGGGTTGATGGAGCCAGCTATCGGGGTTGTCCATCAACAGCAGGCGGTGCAGCCCTCCTCCCAGGGTCGCGGCCGAGAGCTTTCGTTCCACCACATGGACAGTCGCCACAATGCCAAACGCAAAAATCCCCGCGACCAGCGCGCTCATCAGGGCGAATACGATGACAATCCGTTTCGTCAGGCTTTGCTTCAAATCCATTCTGTTGTCAGGCTCCATTGTCGGGGTCTATTGCCGCAGAACCGGGGCTAAAACCAACGTCAGCCCACAGGCAAGGTATATAAGAGAAGCGTTTGCAACAACGCACTAATAATTAACTGCCCAGCCCTCTCGCAAAACTTTCACATTTCTTTCACCCCTCAGGCACCTGGGACCTTTTAGTTTGTCGTTGATTGCGTCATGACAACCAAAATAGCCGATCAACTTAAAAGTCTGATTGGAAGAAGCGCATTGAAAGTAGATGTTTATCGCGTACTCAGGGGTAAAAACATACGTGCCTAATTTACTATCGCGCAAGTTTCCGCAAAAACCAACGTGGCTATCGCGGCTGTTCGGGCTCACGGGGGTGATCGTCGTGTTGGTCACCCTTGCCGGGGTAACCGGTTTTGCCTTGTGGCCAAGATCTCCGGTCAACGTGGTCACTGCCGGAACCGCAACCAAAGCGGACCTGCTCCAGCGTTGGCAAGCCGGTGAGGTCATCGCGCTGGTACGCCATACCGAGCGATGCGACCGATCCACCAACCCATGCCTGGGCCCGGCTGACGGCATCACCCAAGCCGGCAGCGTTGCGGCCGAGGCGGTGGGCCAGGGTTTCCTGCGCCTGGGCGTGACGCAGACCGACGTCCTGAGTAGTCCGGTTACCCGTACAGTGCAAACCTCGCACTACATGTTCGGCAAAGACGCGATGACTCAGGACTGGCTGGCAACCTGCGGCAAGACCCTGCGTAATGATGTGGTGGCGCGCAAGGTGGCCCACCGCAATCTGGTGTTGGTCACTCACAGCGGTTGTATTCACGAATTTGAAGCGCAGACCGGTTTCAAACACGTGAAGAAAAGTGAATATGGCAGTGCGTTGTTCGTGAGCATTAGTGCGGATGGAAAACTTCAGGTGCTCGGGATCGTCAATGCCAATGACTGGGATTCGCTGTTGAACGAAAAACAGGTGAGCCAATAATCCTGCGGGCGCAGTCGAATACAGTGTTTGAGAACAAATCCCTTTAACTTAAAAAATTCAAAACCCATTGAGCCAACTTCCAAGTTCAGGTCGCGGTTGCGTCATGACATTGAAGAAGTTGCGCTCTTGTTGCTTCGTGCCACGCGCCTGTTCATTTACAAACTTTACCAAGGTTTAGTCATGACACCCGATAACCTGCTTCCCCGTTCTGCTGGCCATTTGTCCCGAGCAGACGCCTCAGCCCGGTCGATCGCCGAGCGCTGGATGGTTCCGGGATTGCTGCTGGCCTTCCTGGTCTTTTATCTCCTGCCGCTGGTGACCCATGGCTTATGGACGCCTGATGAAACCCGTTATGGTCAGATCAGTCAGGAAATGCTGTTGAGCGGTAACTGGGTCGCTCCGCATTTCATGGGGATTCGTTATTTCGAGAAGCCGATTGCCGGTTACTGGATGATCGCCATCGGTCAGGCTGTATTTGGCGACACCCTGTTTGGGGTGCGTATCGCCTCGGCATTGAGCACCGGGCTGAGTATCTGGCTAACGTACCTGATTGCCCGTCGTCTCTGGAACGACCCGCGCAAAAGCTTCGCCTGCGCACTGTTGTACATGAGCTTCGGATTGATCGCCGGTCAGGCCGGATACGCCAACCTCGATCCGCAATTCACGTTATGGGTAAACCTGAGTCTGGTTGCGCTGTGGTTTGCCATCGATAGCCAGGTTTCACGCGCTCGACTCGGCGCTTGGGCGCTGTTGGGCGTTGCCTGCGGTATGGGTTTCATGACCAAGGGTTTTCTTGCCTGGTTGTTGCCCGTGTTGATCGCCCTGCCCTGGATGCTCTGGCAACGACGCTTGGGTGAGTTGTTACGTTACGGGCCGTTGGCGGTCGTCGTGGCCGCTATGGTCTGCCTGCCGTGGGTACTCGCGATCCACCATCAGGAACCAGACTTCTGGCGGTTTTTCTTCTGGAACGAACACATTCGCCGTTTTGCTGCCGATGATGCGCAGCACGCTCGTCCCTGGTGGTTCTACGTGCCGCTTATGGTCGTGTCGAGTCTGCCTTGGGCAGCCTTGCTGCCAGCGACATTCGTCCAGGCCTGGCAGCACAAACGCCAGCCGGCGATCTGCTTTCTGTTGCTCTGGCTGCTATTGCCACTGGGGTTCTTCAGCCTGAGCAGCGGCAAGCTGCCGACCTATATCATGCCGTGCCTTTTACCCCTGGCGTTGCTGATGGGCCATGCTCTGACCGAGTTGCTGAACAAGGCACGCGACCGGGCGATTCGTATCAACGGTGTGACCAATGTCGTCATTGCGACCACAGCCCTGATCGTTCTGCTTTATTTACAGGCCACCAAAGAGCTCTACGAAAACACGGAAATGTTCAGCCTGTCGCTGGTGTTTTTCGTGCTGCTTGGCTGGATCATCGCTAACGCGTTGCAAGTCTTGCGTCCTTTGATGTTCTGGGCCATGCCGGCCCTGGGCATCTGGTTGCTGGTCGCCTTGCTGCCGGCGGCGATGCCCGGCCAGATCGTCGATAGCAAGATGCCCGATCAGTTCATTGCCGAGCATCTGGATGCCTTGAGCCAGACGACCTCGCTGCTCAGTAACGATTTGGGTGCGGCAGCGGCCTTGTCGTGGCGCCTGAAGCGGCCGCAGATCGCACTTTACAACACCGTCGGCGAGCTGAAGTACGGCCTCAACGATCCTGCGATGGAATCGAGAAAAGTGACCATGGACAATGTCGCTCAGTGGATGACCGAGGCCCGCAAAAAAGGCGCGGTCGGCGTGGTGATGCGAGTCAACAGTGTCCAGGAAGCGCAAGAAGTCGAGTTGTTGCCCATCGACGGCAAGCGTTATGAGCGCGGTAACCTGCACATTCTGATCTTCGCGCAGCGCCAACCCTGACATGTCGAAACACTCAGTGGCCACATCACCGTGCACAGCGCTCCAGGCAATGGCTCGCGAGTGACTGTCTCAGTCCCCGAGCCCAGACGCCAAATGACAGGAATTAACGATTAAATTGACGTTTTTTTCTCATTTCAGGCACTACATTCGCCGCGTCTCAAACATGCAAATGATTCCTATTGATCTACACTCATCGACGACGTACCTCGTCGATGCTGTCGAATCTGTGCGCACGATTAAAAAAACAGGAGCTGCCGACGCATGAATGCCCATTTACCTTCTTTCCTGAAAACCGCACTGCTGGCCACCGCTCTGCTGAGCGCTGGCCATGTGTATGCCGCGGATGCCGATGGCATCGTGGTCTACAACGCGCAGCACGAAAGCCTGACCAAATCCTGGATCGAGGGCTTTACCAAGGAAACCGGGATCAAGGTCACCGTTCGCAATGGCGACGACACCGAGATGGGCAATCAGATCGTGCAGGAAGGCGCGGCCTCCCCGGCCGATGTGTTCCTGACCGAAAACTCCCCGGCCATGGTGCTGGTCGACAACGCGGGGCTGTTTGCGCCGGTTGCGCCGGCCACCCTGGAACAGGTCGGCAATGCTTACCGCCCGGCCCATGGCAAATGGGTGGGGATTGCTGCGCGCTCCACGGTGTTTGTCTATAACCCGAGCAAACTGCCCGAAGCCGAGTTGCCCAAGTCGCTGATGGACCTCGCTGGCCCGAACTGGAAAGGTCGCTGGGGCGCTTCGCCGGCCGGTGCCGACTTCCAGGCCATCGTCGCCGCCGTGCTGGAACTCAAAGGCGAAGCCGCCACCCTGGAATGGCTGAAAGGGATGAAAACCAACTACACGGCCTATCGTGGCAACAGCGCCGTGCTCAAAGCCGTCAACGCCGGGCAGATCGACAGCGGCGTGATTTACCACTATTACAGCTTCGGCGACCAGGCCAAGACCGGCGAAAACAGCAAGAACACCGCCCTGCACTACTTCAAGCACAAGGATCCGGGCGCGTTTGTCAGTGTCTCCGGTGGCGGCGTGCTGGCGTCCAGCAAACACAAGGAACAAGCCCAGGCGTTCCTCAAATGGATCACCGGCAAAGATGGCCAGGCCATCCTCAAAACCGGTAAATCGTTCGAATACGCCGTGGGCAAGAACGCTGAATCCAATCCAAAACTGGTGCCTTTGCAGCAACTCGACGCGCCGACAGTCGATGCTTCAAAACTCGACAGTAAAAAAGCCGTAGAGCTAATGACTCAGGCGGGACTGCTCTAATTGATGCCTGAAACCTTGCCAGCGGGTGTCGCCGAGGCGATACCCGCGAATTTGCGACGACGATCCCGCGGCCTCTTCGCGGGACGTGGTGGCGCGTGGGTGATCAGTTTGTCGGTGCTGGTTTCGCTGCTGTCGCTGCTGCCGATTGCCTTCGTCATCGGCGTATCGTTTCAGACAGGCTGGGCGACCCTTGTGCCGCTGGTGTTCCGGCCGCGGGTCGCTGAATTATTGATCAACACCGTTTTACTGGTGGTGATCACGATTCCGTTGTGCGTCACGTTAGGCCTGTGTCTGGCCTGGCTGACAGAGCGCACCAACCTGCCGGGGCGGCGCTGGTGGTCGTTGTTGGCGACCGCGCCGCTGGCGGTGCCGGCGTTCGTCCACAGCTATGCGTGGGTCAGTCTGGTCCCACCGATTCACGGGCTGTTTGCCGGGGTGTTGGTCTCGGTCATCGCCTACTTCCCGTTCCTGTACTTGCCGATTGCTGCGACCCTGCGCAGGCTCGATCCGGCCATCGAAGACGTTGCCGAATCGCTGGGGCTCAAGCCTTGGGCGATATTTTTCCGCGTGGTGCTGCCGCAATTGCGCCTGGCCATCTGCGGCGGCGCGTTACTGGTGGGCCTGCACTTGCTGGCCGAATATGGCCTGTACGCGATGATCCGTTTCGACACCTTCACCACGGCCATCTTCGATCAGTTCAAGTCCACCTTCAACGGCCCCGCCGCCCATATGCTGGCCAGCGTGCTCGCCCTGTGTTGCCTGGTGATGCTGACCGCAGAATCGGCCGCTCGCGGCACGGCGCGTTACGCCCGGGTCGGCTCGGGAAGCGCTCGCGAACAGCGGGTGGTGCGCCTGAAACCCGCAACCACCTTCCTCGCCCTGACCGTACAGATTGCGACCTGCGCGCTGGCACTCGGCGTGCCACTCGTGACCTTAGGTAACTGGCTGATCGCCGGCGGTACGCAGGTCTGGCAGATGGACGAACTTCTGCCGGCGCTGGAGCAGACGCTGCTGCTCGGCGTTGCGGGTGCCGCCCTCACCACCTGCGCTGCCATTCCGATTGCCTGGCTGTCGATTCGCTCTCCGGGCCGGTTGCAACGTGTACTGGAAAGTTGCAACTACATCACCAGTTCGTTGCCCGGGATCGTCGTGGCGCTGGCATTGGTCACCGTCACCATCCATTTCGCCCGGCCGATTTACCAGACGACTGTGACGGTGTTGCTGGCGTACCTGCTGATGTTTTTGCCCCGCGCCCTGGTGAGTTTGCGCGCCGGTATCGCACAGGCGCCGGTGGAGTTGGAAAACATGGCCCGCAGCCTCGGCCGCTCCCCTGCCCGGGCATTGTGGCTGATCACCTTGCGTCTGGCCGCGCCTGGCGCTGCCGCAGGCGCCGCGCTGGTGTTTCTGGCGATCACCAATGAGTTGACCGCCACCTTGCTGCTCGCCCCCAATGGCACGCGCACCCTGGCCACCGGGTTCTGGGCCATGACCAGCGAAATCGACTACGCCGCCGCTGCGCCCTACGCCTTGCTGATGATCCTGCTGTCGCTTCCGTTAACCGGACTTCTTTATCACCAATCCAAACGAACGGCTGGCCGATGAACGCTCTTGAACTCCATTCCATTTCCAAGGCCTACGGCGCCCATCAAGCGCTGGAGAACATCAACCTGTCGGTGCCAACAGGCAGCCGAACGGTCATCGTCGGCCCGTCCGGCTCAGGAAAAACCACGCTGTTGCGGATGATCGCCGGCTTCGAATTCCCGGACACGGGCCGTCTTTCACTCAATGGCCAAACGCTCGTCGATGAGACGCACGAGGTTCCGGCGCATCAGCGCCTGATTGGCTATGTTCCCCAGGACGGCGCCCTGTTCCCGCACATGACCGTCGCCGCGAACATCGGTTTCGGGCTTTCGATCAAGGGCAGTGCAAAACAGGAGCGAGTCGCGGAGTTGATGGACAGCGTGGCGCTGGATGCGAACATGGCCAACCGTTGGCCCCATGAACTGTCCGGCGGCCAGCAACAACGTGTGGCGCTGGCGCGGGCGTTGGCGCAACAGCCACGCTTGATGCTGCTGGACGAGCCGTTTTCGGCCCTCGACACCGGGCTTCGAGGCGCCATGCGCAAAATGGTCGCACGGCTGCTGAGCGACGCCGGCGTGACCACCATTCTGGTCACCCATGACCAGAGTGAAGCCTTGTCGTTTGCCGATCAGCTGGCGGTGATGCGCGACGGCAGGCTGGTGCAGTCGGGCCATCCGCTGGACCTTTACCGTTACCCCGAGGATGAACAAACCGCGCTGTTTCTGGGGGATGCCATCGTCATGCCCGCCAGAATCGAAGCCGGCTGGGCCCATTGCGATCTCGGTCGGATACCGGTGAACAACCACCGGGCCAACAAATCGGCGCAGATCATGCTGCGTCCCGAACAACTGCAACTGGTCAGCATTCAGCCCAGCCCGACCAAGGCTGCCGGGTGTCGCGCCGTCGTGACCGAGCGGGATTTCAGTGGCAATTCCTGCACCTTGACGGTGGAACTGGAGGCTTTGGCGTCCGGGCAACAGCCTGGTCGATCATTGATGGTGCGCAGTTCGGGCCTGTATGCACCACCCGCCGGCAGCGAGGTTCACGTCACGACAATCGGCCATGCCCACGTATTGAGCGAATCGTGAACCCCACCCATCAAAGATCGAACCGGTCCACGGCCCGACGCCGCTCGTTGTCATCGCGCACATCGTAGTTGGCCGTGGTCTGGATGTTGCTGTGATGGGCGAGTTTCTGGGCGATCGACAAGTCGTACTCCTCAATCACTCGGGTAATGAACGAACGTCGAAAATCATGCGGCATGATTTTCACCCCGACCTGCGCGCCCCGCTGTCGGGCGATGTAATAGATCGCATGTTTGGTGATGCGCTCGCGGGTGACGTGACTGCCGCGGCGGATGCGATTGAACAGGAACGAATCGTCCGTTTCGCCCTCCTTCAGTAGCGAGCGCCGCAGCTCCAGCCAGTCATTGAGTTTGGCGAACGCCCAGGCCGGTGCGTACTTGATCAATTGCTTGTTGCCCTTCGCGGTCACACGAAGGCTGCGCTCGGCGAAATCGACCTGATTCAGGTCCAGGTTCACCGATTCCGATTTGCGCATGCCCGAGCCATACAAAATCCCGATGATCGCTGCATCCCTCAACCCTTGAGGCCGTGGATCGGCAGCACAGACCGCCATCAATTCCTGGATCAGCGTACGCCTGAGGTTGCGCCCCTGGGACAATCGCGTGCCGGCAATCCCCTTGACCGAGCGCATTTTCAGCAAGTGTTCCTGACTGATCAGGCTCATGCGCCACGCTTCGTTCATCACCCCGCGCACCGCGTTGACGTACAGCGAAGAGGTGTTCGGCGCGTAGCCGTCGGTGCGCAAGGTGGCCACCAGTGCGATGACATCTTCGGGTTGCAGGTTGTGCCAGGGAATCTCCTCGACGTTCATGTCTTCGAAGCCCAGCCGGTCAGCGGCGTCCTGCAACACATAACGCATGGTCAGTTGGCTGGAAGGCGCCAGACGTGCCAGGTACAGGGTCAGCGGATTGGTCTTTGAAGGGATTGGGTCGGTAGCGGGTAAGTCAATCAAACGAAACGGCCTTAATGTGGAAACAGTTCATTAAACAACTAAGGATTGAAACATCCTTCATGTAAAGCGGGGCATTTCTGTAGGACTTTCTAGTGGAAATCTCGATGAACGGCACAAGCCTGAACAGTGGCTGTATGACATACAGATAAACGATTCGCCGACCGGGTTTTCATGTTCCTTTCACAAAATCGGGAATAATCTCAATGAATCCGGGGTGACCCTGCTTTTGGTCCCAACCTGCCGAGCATGGCAGCAAAAGTCAACTGATGTGCTTTCTCAGGCATTTGAAGTAACTGACTGATGCAGCTTTTGTTTTATCGTCTAAGCTTGCACTGGATCCAATTATTTTTTAGCCTCACAGGCTATTTGCTCTTCAGCCCCGAGGTGTCCATGAGTCAGGCTTTTCTCCCCTTCTCTCGCCCCAGTATCGGCGATGAAGAAATTGCCGCCGTAGAGCAAGTATTGCGCTCCGGCTGGATCACTACCGGGCGGAAGAACCAGGAACTGGAAGAGCAATTCGCCAACTACGTGGGATGCCGTCATGCCGTGGCACTGTCCTCCGCCACCGGCGGGATGCACATCACGTTACTGGCATTGGGCATTGGTCCTGGCGACGAGGTCATTACGCCGTCCCAGACGTGGGTATCCACCGCCAACATGATCTGCCTGCTGGGCGCGACACCGGTGTTCGTCGACGTTGATCGCGACACGCTGATGAGTGACCTGGCAAGCATCGAAGCCGCGATCACGCCGCGCACCAAAGCCATCATTCCGGTGCACTACGCCGGCGCCGCGTTCGATCTCGATCCGCTTTATGCGTTGGCCGACAAACACGGCATCCCGGTCATCGAAGACGCCGCCCACGCGGCGGGCACTTTCTACAAAGGTCGGCATGTCGGCGCGAAAGGCACGGCGATTTTCTCCTTCCACGCGATCAAGAACATGACCTGCGCCGAGGGCGCCATGTTCGTCAGTGACGATGAGGCCCTGGCCAGTCGTGTGCGCATGCTCAAGTTTCATGGTCTTGGCGTCGACGCCTATGACCGCATGACGCACGGCCGTAAACCTCAGGCCCAGGTCATGGAGCCCGGCTTCAAGTACAACCTGGCCGACATCAACGCCGCCATCGCCCTGGTGCAGCTGGAACGCCTGGACCAGATCAACGCCAAGCGTACCGAACTGGCCGGCGCCTACTTGCAACGCCTGGAAGGCTCAAAGGTGCAGCCATTGGCGATTCCGGCGTACCCGCAACAGCACGCCTGGCACCTGTTCATCCTGCGCATCGACACCGAGCGCTGCGGGCTGGACCGTGAAGCATTCATGAAGGCCCTGCAGGCACAGAACATCGGCACCGGCATTCACTTCATCGCCACTCACCTGCACACCTACTACCGCCAACGCTTCCCCAACATCTATTTGCCCAACACCGAATGGAACTCTGCACGGCTGTGCTCGATTCCATTGTTCCCCGACATGACCCTCGATGACGTCGATCGTGTGGTCGGCGCCATTGAAAACGTTATGGACTCAAGCCTGTGAAACCTTACCCAATCCGTTGCGTGTCGATTGTCATCCCGGTCTACAACGAGCAAGACAGCCTGCCCGAGTTGCTCCGGCGTACCGAAGCGGCCTGTCAGCAATTGCACCATGACTACGAGATTGTATTGGTCGATGACGGCAGCCGCGATGACTCGGCGCAGATCCTCGAAGCCGCCGCCAGTCGCGAGAACAGCCCGGTGGTGGCGGTCATTCTCAACCGCAACTACGGCCAGCACGCGGCAATCATGGCCGGTTTCGAGCAGTGCAAGGGCGATGTGGTCATCACCCTCGACGCCGACCTGCAAAACCCTCCCGAAGAAATCCCGCGGTTGGTGGCTCAGGCCGAGCTGGGTTATGACGTGGTCGCCACCGTGCGCAACAACCGCCAGGACTCAGCGCTACGCCGCTGGCCGTCGAAGCTGATCAACCTGGCCGTGCAGCGCTCCACCGGCGTCGCCATGACTGACTACGGCTGCATGCTCCGCGCTTACCGGCGAACCATCGTCGACGCCATGCTCGCCTGCCGTGAACGCAGCACCTTCATCCCGATCCTCGCCAACAGCTTCGCCCGGCACACCACGGAAATCCTCGTGCTCCACGCCGAGCGCGAACACGGGGAATCCAAGTACAGCCCGATGCGCCTGGTCAATCTGATGTTCGACCTGATCACCTGCATGACTACCACGCCCCTGCGTTTGCTGAGCATCGTCGGCTTCGGCATGGCGGCCCTCGGCGTGCTGTTTGCCAGTTTGCTGATCGTGCTGCGCCTGGCCTTCGGCGCCCATTGGGCCGGCGACGGGACCTTCGTACTGTTCGCCGTGCTGTTCATCTTCACCGGTGGCCAGTTCATCGGCATGGGCCTGTTGGGCGAGTACCTGGGCCGCATGTACAGCGACGTGCGCGCCCGCCCCCGGTTCTTTATCGAAAAGGTTCTGCGTGGTCAGCCTGCTGCCCCTGCTCCCGTTGTCACCGTTGACGGCCTCACTTCCACTTCTTCAGATCAGGTTCTCTCATGAGTGCAAAAGCTATTGTCTTCGCCTATCACGATATCGGCTGTGCCGGCATTGAAACCCTGCTCAGCTCGGGCTTTGAAATTGCCGCCGTGTTTACCCACGCCGATGATCCGAAGGAGAACGCGTTCTATGGCTCAGTTGCGCAACTGTGTGCCCGCAATGGCATCCCGGTGCACGCCCCCGAAGATGCCAACCACCCGCTGTGGATCGAGCGCATCAGCAAGCTCAACCCGGATTACCTGTTCTCGTTCTACTACCGCCACCTGCTGAGCGAACCGCTGCTGGCCACCCCCAGCAAAGGCGCCTTCAACCTGCACGGTTCGTTGCTGCCGCGCTACCGTGGACGCGCACCGGCCAACTGGGTGCTGGTCAACGGCGAAACGGAAACCGGCGTTACCTTGCATCGCATGGTCAAGCGTGCCGATGCCGGCGCCATCATTGCCCAGCAAAAGGTTGCCATCGACCGCAGCGACACCGCCTTGACCCTGCATGGGAAATTGCGCCTGGCCGCCACCGACTTGCTGCGTGACACCTTGCCAGCATTACTCGCCGGCAAAATCAGCGAAACCCCACAGGACGAATCCAAAGCCACTGTGTTTGGTCGTCGCACGCCAGCCGACGGCAAATTGGTCTGGAAGCGTCCCGCCGAAGAGCTGTTCAACCTGGTCCGTGCGGTCACCCAGCCGTATCCAGGCGCGTTCTGCGCCGTGGGCGAGCACAAGCTGATTGTCTGGAGCGCAGAAGTCGCCCAAGGCAATGAAGGTCAAGCGCCTGGTCGCGTCATCAGCGTCAACCCACTGCGAATCGCCTGCGGCGAAGATTCCCTGGTGATTACCGCCGGCCAGCGTAACGACAATGGCCTGTACCTGAGCGGCCCGCAACTGGCCAACGAGCTGGGTCTGGTGGACGGTTCCGTGCTGCGTGGCGCCGAGTCCGGTCGCGCCCCGCGTCGCACCCGCGTGCTGATCCTCGGCGTCAACGGCTTCATCGGCAATCACCTGTCCGAGCGCCTGCTGCGTGACGATAGATACGAAGTCTATGGCCTGGACATCGGCTCGGACGCCATCGACCGTCTGCGCAGTCACCCGAACTTCCATTTCGTCGAAGGCGACATCAGCATCCACTCCGAATGGATCGAATACCACATCAAGAAGTGCGACGTGGTCCTGCCACTGGTGGCGATCGCCACGCCGATCGAATACACCCGCAACCCGCTGCGGGTGTTCGAACTGGACTTTGAAGAGAACCTGAAACTGGTTCGCTACTGCGTCAAATACAACAAACGCGTGATCTTCCCGTCGACCTCCGAAGTCTATGGCATGTGCCAGGATCAGAACTTCGACGAAGACACCTCTAACCTGATCGTCGGTCCGATCAACAAGCAGCGCTGGATCTACTCGATCTCCAAGCAACTGCTCGACCGCGTGATCTGGGCCTATGGCCAGAAAGGCCTGAACTTCACGCTGTTCCGTCCCTTCAACTGGATGGGCCCACGCCTCGACCGCCTGGACTCGGCGCGTATCGGCAGTTCCCGGGCGATCACCCAGCTGATCCTCAACCTGGTGGAAGGCACACCGATTCGCTTGTTCGATGGCGGTGAGCAAAAACGCTGCTTCACCGACATTGCCGACGGCGTAGAAGCCCTGGCGCGGATCATCGACAACGACAACGACGCCTGCAACGGCCAGATCATCAACATCGGCAACCCGGACAACGAAGCCAGCATCCGCCAGTTGGGCGAAGAGCTGCTGCGTCAGTTCGAAGCCCACCCGTTGCGCGACAACTTCCCGCCTTTCGCCGGGTTCCGCGATGTCGAAAGCAAAGCGTTCTACGGCACCGGGTATCAGGACGTGTCGCACCGCAAACCGAGCATCGCCAACGCCAAGCGCCTGCTGGACTGGACGCCGACCGTGGAAATGAGTGAAACCATCGGCAACACGCTGGACTTCTTCTTGCGTGAAGCCATGCTCGAAATCGCGGACAAGCGTTAATGCAGGCAGGTCTTCGAATCGATGTCGACACGTACCGAGGCACCCGTGAGGGGGTGCCGCGGCTCCTGGAAATCCTCGATGAAGCGCAGGTCAAGGCAACGTTTTTTTTCAGCGTCGGGCCGGACAACATGGGGCGCCACTTATGGCGCCTGATCCGTCCGCAATTTCTCTGGAAAATGCTCCGTTCCAACGCGGCAGGCCTGTACGGCTGGGACATCTTGCTGGCCGGCACCGCGTGGCCCGGCAAACCGATCGGTCGTGATCTTGGGCATTTGATGCGTCAAACCGTGGCCGCCGGGCATGAAGTCGGCCTGCACGCCTGGGACCATCACGGCTGGCAGGCCAATGCCGGACGGTGGAGCGACAAGCAGCTGATCGAGCAACTTCGTCGGGGCGTGGACACGCTCTGCGATATCCTCGGGCAAAACGTCGAGTGCTCGGCATCCGCCGGGTGGCGGGCGGACGAGCGCGTGATCGAGGCCAAGCAAGCGTTCAGCTTTCGCTACAACAGCGATTGCCGGGGCCAGAGCCTGTTCCAGCCGAGATTGGCCGATGGTGGTTTGGGTGCGCCACAGATTCCGGTGGACCTGCCGACGTTCGATGAGGTAGTCGGCCCCCACGTGGCGGCCAAGGACTTCAACGCCTTCATTCTTGATCGCTTCAACCCCGAAAAACTCAACGTCTATACGATCCATGCCGAAGTAGAAGGGATTCTGATGGCCAACGATTTCCGCAAACTGCTCGCCGATGCGCGCCAGCGAGACATCCATTTTCAACCCTTGGGCGATCTGCTGCCCGAAAACCCCGACACCTTGCCGGTCGGCCGAGTGCTGCGCGGCACCCTCGAAGGTCGCGAAGGCTGGTTGGGAGTGCAAGGCGTATGAGCAAGCGCTGGGCATTGCCGTTGTTGCTGGGCATCTTCTTGCTGGCGTATCTGCTGCCGCTGGGCAGCCACGGCTTATGGATTCCCGACGAAACCCGCTACGCCCAGATCAGCCAGGACATGCTCCTGAGCGGTAACTGGGTGTCGCCGCATTTCATGAGTTTGCGTTATTTCGAAAAACCCGCGGCCGGCTACTGGATGATCGCCGCCAGCCAGGCACTGTTTGGCCAGAACCTGTTCGGCGTGCGGTTTGCCTCCGCCCTGAGCACCGGGCTGAGTGTGTTGCTGTGTTACCTCATCGCTCGCCGGATGTGGAACGATCCACGCAAGAGTTTTGCCTGTGCGCTGCTGTACATGAGCCTCACCGTCATCGCCGGCGCGGCGGGCTACGCCAATCTCGATCCGCAATTCACGTTCTGGGTCAATTTGAGTCTGGTCGCTTTGTGGTTTGCGCTGGACAGCGTCGACCGCACCCAACGCCTGATCAGTTGGGCCGGGTTAGGCCTGGCCTGCGGCATGGGGTTCATGACCAAGGGTTTCCTCGCCTGGTTGTTGCCGGTGTTGATCGCCCTGCCCTGGATGCTCTGGCAAAAACGCTGGCGTGAGCTGCTGATCTACGGGCCGTTGGCGATTGTCGTGGCCATCGCCGTCAGCTTGCCGTGGGCCTTGGCGGTGCATGGCCAGGAGTCCGATTACTGGCGGTTCTTCTTCTGGCACGAACACATCCGCCGCTTCGCCGGGGACGATGCCCAGCATGACGCCCCGTGGTGGTACTACTTGCCGTTGCTGGTGGCGTTCAGTCTGCCGTGGGCGGCGTTGTTGCCAGCGGCATTGCGCCAGGCGTGGCAAACACGACGTCAGTCGAATATCGCTTTCCTGTTGTTGTGGCTGTTGATGCCGCTGCTGTTTTTCAGCCTCAGCAAAGGCAAATTGCCGAGCTACATCCTGCCGTGCCTGTTACCGCTGGCGTTGCTGCTGGGCCACGCTCTGGTGGACCGCTTGAAACTTGAGCAAGGCCGGATACTGGGCATCAATGGTTTGCTGAACCTGCTGCTGGGCGTGGCGATCCTGGTGGCCCTGGTCTACCTGCAACTGAAAAAGCCGCTCTACAACCATGAACTGCACAACCTGGTGCTGGTGTTCATCGGCCTGACCGGCTGGATCATGGCCAACCTGCTGCAAGCCTTCAGACCCTTGCAATGCTGGGCAGCGCCGGCCTTCGGCAGTCTGCTGCTGATCGGCTTGTTGCCGGCCGGGCTGCCCGAATCGGTGGTCGCCAACAAGATGCCCGACCAGTTCATCCTCGAACATACCGAGGAACTCGGCCAGACCGACCAGTTGCTGAGCAACGACCTCGGCGCCGCCGGGGCCCTGGCCTGGCGCCTGAAGCGCCCGGACGTGGCGTTGTACAACACGATAGGCGAATTGAAATATGGCCTCGCCTATCCTGACGGCGCACAGCAGCGAGTCGACCCGAACCAGGTTCAAGCATGGATGCGCGATGCCCGCCAGAGCGGTTCGGTCGGCGTGGTGATGCGCATCAAGGGTGACGACGAACTGCGCGAAATCGAACGGCTGCCCAAGGATGGCAAGCGCTATGAACAAGGCAACATTGTGATTCTGATTTTTCCTCAGGAGGCGTCATGAGCCTGGTACTGCTCTTGACCGCCTGCCTGCTGACCTGCCTGGGCCAGATCGCCCAAAAGTATGCTGTTGAAAGCTGGCGCGACAAGGCCTCGGGCTGGAACGAGAAACTGCGTTCGCCGTGGCTGTGGCTGGCGCTCGCCGCGTTGGGTTTGGGCTTGCTGGTGTGGCTGCTGGTGTTGCAGCGCCTTGAAGTCGGCATCGCCTACCCGATGCTGAGCCTCAACTTTGTACTGATCACTCTGGTTGCCCGCTTCGTTTTCCACGAAACCATCGACCGTCGCCACTGGTTGGGTGTGGCGCTGGTGATCGGTGGCGTGGTGCTGCTGGGGCAACACACATGAACCTGCGTCGCGGAATTACCTTCGCACTGGGCAGCGTCCTGCTGGTCAGTGCCGCGCAATTGGGCATGCGCTGGAGCATGAGCCGCCTGCCATCGCCCGAGCATTGGCTCACCACCAGCATCGATCTGAGCGCTGTCGCCGTGGTGCTGGTCGCCATTTTCGCTTACGCCCTGTCGATGCTCAGCTGGCTTGCCGCCCTGCGGGATTTACCGCTGGGCCGGGCTTATTCGCTGCTGAGTATCAGCTATGCGCTGGTGTACCTGCTGGCCGCCAGCCTGCCGCTGTTCAACGAAACATTCAGCCTTTCAAAAACCATCGGGGTGGCCTTGGTCATCCTCGGTGTCATTACCATTAACTCTCGGCCTGCTCGCACGCGCGAACTCAGGAGTGCCCCATGAAAATCAGTGTATTTGGTAGCGGTTACGTTGGTCTGGTGCAAGCCGCCGTCCTGGCAGAAGTTGGCCACGACGTGGTCTGCATGGACATTGACGAGAAAAAAATCGAGCTGTTGCAGCAAGGCCACGTGAGCATTTTCGAACCGGGGCTGGCCAGCCTGGTGCGTGAAAGCCTGGAAGCCAAACGTCTACAGTTCACCAGCGACGAAAAATTCGCGGTGCAGCATGGTCAGGTATTGTTTATCGCGGTCGGCACACCGTCCCGGGACGATGGTTCGGCGGATCTGAGTTATGTGCTGTCGGTGGGAGAAGCCGTGGCGCGTCATCGTGAACAACCGGTGATTCTGGTGGAGAAATCCACGGTGCCGGTGGGCACGGGTGACACCTTGCGCGCGCACATCGACAAGTGCCTGATCAAGGTCGGCCGCTTGCTGCAGTTCGATATCGTCTCCAACCCGGAATTTTTGAAAGAAGGCTCGGCCGTGGCCGATTGCCGGCGTCCGGACCGGATCATCATCGGCTGCGAACGCGATGAAGTGCGTGACGTGATGCGTGACCTCTACGCGCCCTTCAACCGCAACCATGACCGGGTCATGTTCATGGACCTGCGCAGCGCCGAGCTGACCAAGTACGCCGCCAACTGCATGTTGGCGACCAAGATCAGCTTCATCAACCAGATCGCCGAACTGGCCGAACACCTGGGCGCCGACATCGAATCGGTGCGCCTGGGCATCGGCGCCGATTCGCGCATTGGCTACCATTTCATCTACCCCGGCTGCGGTTATGGCGGCTCGTGCTTTCCCAAGGACATGCGCGCGCTGATCCACAGCGCTGAAGAGGCGCATTGCTCCAACGATTTGCTCAAAGCGGTAGAAGCAATCAACGAGCGTCAGAAGCACAAGCTGTTCGAGCGCATCAACGCGTTCTACAAGGGGGATTTGCGCGGCAAGACCTTTGCCGTGTGGGGACTGGCGTTCAAACCGAACACCGACGACATGCGCGATGCACCGAGTCGGGTGCTGCTCGAATCGCTGTGGGCTGCCGGGGCCAACGTCCGCGCATTCGACCCTGAAGCCATGCAGGAAACCCAGCAACTGTATCCCGATGAACCCAAGTTGATGCTCATGGGCACACCGGAATCGGTATTGTCCGGCGCTGACGCGTTGATCATCTGCACCGAATGGCAGCAGTTCAAGGCCCCGGATTTCAACCTGATCCAACAGCGGCTCAACGCACCGATAATCTTCGACGGACGCAACCTCTACGACGCCGATCGCCTGGCTCGCGCCGGCTTCAAGTACTTCCCGATGGGCCGTGGTGAATCGCGCAATCTGCCGATTCCGCATCAGCAGTGGCCTGCTGCGTCGGTCACCGCTTGATTGCGATGTCACCTGGTATCCGCCGACAGTCGCTAGGCCTGGGACTGTTGGCGCTGCTGCTGTTCAGCGCCGGGGTGTATCAGCAGGCGGTGATCGGCTTCAATTCGCGCTTCGTGTTATTCGCTCAGGAAATGCTGCGCCACGGGCCGTCCGTTTTTCCGACCACCTATGGCCAGCCGTATGCGGACTATTCGGCGCTTGTGACGCTGTTCACCTGGCTGCTGTCGCTGCCGTTCGGTCAGGTCAACAGCCTGAGTGCCTGGTTGCCGAGCGCCATTGCCGGGGCGTTGATCGTCACGCTGATGTACCGGTTGCTGGCGCCCTACTCCCAGCGTTGGGCGTTGCTGAGCATCGCCTTGATGCTGCTGACCAACACGTTTGTCACCGAAGCCCGTGCCGTGTCCCTGGATTTGATGCTCGCGGCGGTGGCGTTTTCGGTGTTCTACCTGGGCTATGCCGCCGATCATTTCGCAGCAAAGCGCCGATGGTGGCTGATCTTTGTCTTGTTGCTGCTGGGTTTCGGGATTCGCGGGCCGATCGGGCTGGTGATTCCCACGGGCATGCTGTGCAGCTATTTCTTGCTCAATCGACAATGGCAGCATTTTTTTGGTTTTGGCCTGATGGCGTCGGTGCTGCTGGGTTTGTGCATTGGCGTGCTGCTGTGGCTGGCGGAAACCGTCGGCGGCCCGGAGTTCATGCACGACGTGGTGCGCATGCAGTTCATGGGGCGCATGGACGGTAGCGAAGGCGTCAGCGGTTCGCTGTATTACTTCACCAGCTCGGTGGGCAACTATGCGCTCGCGTACCCGTTGGCATTGCTGGTACTGGCCGCCGTCTGGCTGACAACTCCACGGCAGGCCGGTCCTGCATTGCGCCTGTTGCAGTACTGCACGGCAGCCGGCCTGATCGTGATGGTCGGGCTCTCGATCCCCCAGGCCAAAAAGGCCCGCTATCTGCTGCCGATGTTGCCCATGGCAGCGATCATTGCGGCGTATCCGTTTCAGGTGGCGCAAGGTCGGGTATTCGCCTGGTTGCGGGGGTTGATGCAAGGGGTGTGGTTGTTGATTCCCGCCCTGTTGGCCGTTGGATTGATGGTCGCTCACCGACGTTTTTCCGAGCAAATGCCGCCACTGCCTGCAATTCTGATCATCCTCGGCGTGCTGCAAGTCATTGCGCTGGCGGTGCTTTTGCGCCCCGGCTGGCGGGCTCAGACACTGGCCTCGTGTGCGGTCCTGGCGCTGTGGTCGGTCTACATTCTGGTATTCGAACCGGTCGAACGCCAACTCTACGACACCCGGACTTTCAGCCGCGCGGCCTTCGCACTGGTCCAGAAAGACCCGGCGCCCCTGGTGCTGCACGCCATGGGTAAAGACGCCAAGGCGATCAAGTTCATGGTCAATATCGAGCAGGACTTACAGCCGGTTTTCACCGAATCGACCCAAGAGCTGGAAAACCTTCAGCGGCCAGCGTGGTTGATGATGGATGAAAACGACTACCGCGCCCTGCAGGGCACGCCGTTGGGTGCGTTGCCGCCCGTGTTGAGCGGCAGTTTCGACAAAAACGATTACATCCTGCTGCATGTGAAACCGTAGTCAGGGGGATTGGATTGGGTACATATCCGTTTCTTCGGTAACGGATATACACCCAATCAAAGCAACCACTATGTAGGTCCACCTGAAACCCCGAGCATTACGGTGTACACCATGCTTTATGTAGCACCTGGCGAAGCCTGCATTCGAACGCGCAGCAGTCGTAAGTTTTTCAGCGCAACAAGTTGCTGCAAGTCGCGATTAATCCGATCGATTCAGACCACGTTTCGCGTGTTGTCGACATCACACCGGCGCCTTCAAATCAACCCCCAACGCCTGGGCAAACGCCTTGACCAGCGGACTGCGCACAGTGTTGTGGCGAAGGATCAGATTGAACGGCGTGACGATGTGGATGAGGTCCGGACGCACCGCCCGAAACTGCCCCTGAGCGACCATCGACGCCGCGTAATGCTGTGGCAGAAAACCCACGAAACGCCCGGTCTTGATCAACAATGCCACCGCTTCGACCTGGCTGGCCGAGGCAGAAAAGCTGTCGTAGTGGGCAAAATTCAGTTTGTCGCGATGAATCGCGTAGCGGTGGTTGATGCACTCGTAATCCTTGAGTACATGACTGCCGATTTCTGCGTCCGGCACCGTGAACAACGGATGACCGACCGCGCAATAAACTTCGGAGCGTTCTTCATAAAGCGTGTAGTAATCAAACTCTTCGCGCTTCTGATAAACCGGCACGATCCCCGCCACTAACCGCCCCTCTACCACGCCTCTTTCCACTTCATCCAGCTGAGAGGCTTGAAGTTGAAATCTTACTTTCGGCGATGTTTCATTAATTGTTCTAAGCGCAGCAACTAACGGCGAATTAACATCGGAAATCGTATTATCAATAACCCCCACACCAAGGTCACCGATCAGTTCGTTTTGCGCTGAACTAAGGCGATCACGAAAGTTGTCGACCGAGGCAAATAAATCAATGGACGCCTGATACACCAGACGACCCTCTTCGGTCAGGTGAAAACCCTCGCGACCGCGGGTGCACAGGCGCATGCCGATGCGGATCTCCAGGTCGGAGATCTGTTTGCTGATGGCTGCCAGTCCCACATTCAGCTCGTTCTGGGCGGCACTGAAGCCGCCGGCCTCGACCACGGCCTTGAATACTTTGAGCAGTTTGAAGTCCAGACCGCTGAGGGTCAGCGGTGCCCGATGACCCGTTTTCAGCGGCGGGTTTCCGGAATTGGAAAGTGGGGTTTCCATAATGCCTATTTACCTCTGGCGCCCTATTCAACAACCTGTGTCCAACAACAAAAATAGTGCTGGTAAATAATAATGACCACAGAAAACCAGGCTTGGCAACCGCTAATAAATCCCGCACATCAGTGCCAACTCACTGATTTCGAACTATTAAAAGCTGACACTTCGATCAGCTCTCGCAACGATGCAACTGCCCTCTTGAAAACTGCTTAAGCCGAACCACGCCCGAATCATTTCCGGCAGATGTTCCTGGCTCTGCACATCGATTTCAGTTCGCTTTACCGACGAGGAAAACAACAATGTCTCAAACCACCGACCGTCTCTGGGGTGCCCGCTTCAAAAGCGGCCCGTCCGAAGCCCTGGCGGCCTTGTCCCGTTGCCCCGAGCGCTACTTTCGCCTCACCCCGTACGACCTCGCCGGTTCCAAGGCGCATGCCCGTGAATTGCAGCGCGCTGGGCTGCTGAGCGAACAAGAAACCCTGACCATGCTCGACGCTCTGGAGCGCATCGGTGATGACTTCCGCGCCGGCAGCATCGCGCCGACCCTGGACGACGAAGACGTCCACACCTTTATCGAACGCCTGCTGACCGAACGCCTCGGGGCCCTAGGCGGCAAGCTGCGCGCCGGCCGTTCACGCAACGACCAGACCGCCAACGACCTGCGCCTGTTCCTGCGTGATCACGTCCGCACCCTGGCCGTTGAAGTCCTGGCCCTGCAACAAGCACTGGTGGATCAGGCCGAGCAGCACATCGAAAGCATCTGCCCGGGGTTCACTCACCTGCAGCAAGCCCAGCCGATCGTTTTCGCTCACCACTTGCTGGCCCACGCCCAATCCATGTTGCGTGACGTGCAACGCCTGGTGGACTGGGACGTGCGCACTTCGCTGTCGCCACTCGGCGCGGCGGCCATGGCCGGTTCCGCCATCGCGCGCCTGCCTCAGCAATCTGCCAAGGAAATGGGTTACAGCGGCGTGTGTGAAAACTCCATCGACGCCGTGGCCAGCCGCGATCACGTCGCCGAGTTCCTGTTCATTGCCAGCATGCTCGGGATCAACATTTCCCGCCTCGCCGAAGAGTTCTGCCTGTGGTCGTCGCGGCAATTTCGCTGGGTCGCGCTGGACGATGCCTACGCCACCGGCAGCTCGATCATGCCGCAGAAGAAAAACCCGGACATCGCTGAACTGGCCCGGGGCAAGGCGGGTCGGCTGATCGGCAACCTGACCGGCCTGCTCTCCACGCTGAAATCCCTGCCGCTGTCGTACAACCGCGACTTGAGCGAAGACAAAAACGGCGTGCTCGACAGTGTCGACACCCTGTTGCTGGTGCTGCCAGCCATGGCCGGGATGGTCGCGACCATGAAGGTCAACGTCGAAGAGTTGCGTCGTCAGGCGCCACTGGGTTTCACCCTCGCCACCGAAGTCGCCGACTGGCTGGCCATGCGCGGCGTGCCGTTCAAGGAAGCCCACGAAATCACCGGTGCGCTGGTCCAGGCCTGCGAGAAACACGACATCGAACTGTGGGAAGCATCGCCGGCGCTGTTGGCCGAGATTGACCCGCGCCTGACCGCGCAAGTGCGCGACAGCCTGACCCTCGAAGCCGCCATCGCCGCCCGCAGTGGCTGGGGCGGCACCGCGCCGCAGCAGGTGCGCGAGCAGATCGGCCGCTTGAAAACCGCCCTCGCCGCCCAGCAAGCATGGACCGAAAATTATCAAGGTTTCCGGCTCTGAAGCAGAACACAAAACCTGTGGGAGCGAGCCTGCTCGCGATAGCGGTATGACATTCAACACCCCTGTGCCTGACCCGCCGCCATCGCGAGCAGGCTCACTCCCACAGGGATTGTGTGTGACCTGAAACACCCGTGTACGGAGAAACAACATGAGCCAGACTCAGGCAGAACGACTCCAGTCGGAGCGCAAACTGGCGGAAAACCAGTTCGATATCACCCAGTACCACCATGTGCCACGGCGTTATTACGGGCGGATTTTCTTCGCCACCGTGATCGTCATTGCGATTATCGGCCTGGTACGAGCCTTCGCCGAAGGCAAGATCGAGTGGTCCTATATCGGCCAGTTCCTCACGTCCCAGGCGATCATGTGGGGCTTGCTCAACACCATCGTCATGGCGGTGCTGGCCATGGCGCTGGGCATCGTTTTCGGGGTGATCACCGCGATCATGCGCATGTCGGCCAACCCGATCCTGCGCTACGTGGCGGTGACCTACACCTGGCTGTTTCGCGGCACGCCGCTGATCCTGCAA
>Ga0255334_1000482_pt1 | contig 30825 bp, 31 predicted proteins | sample EtOH5_35cm_T3_12_FD_202080 | JGI IMG/M metagenome (GOLD analysis project Ga0255334, IMG submission 202080) | Sandy soil microbial communities from University of British Columbia, Vancouver, Canada - EtOH5_35cm_T3_129 | ecosystem: Engineered > Artificial ecosystem > Sand microcosm > Unclassified ... | reverse complement strand
CAAATCCGCGATGCCGGAGATGATGCGGCTGGTCATGGACCCCTCCCCGGCGCGGCAGACCGGGGCGGCGCTGGCCTCCATGCTGATCTACATCGTCATGGCCGCGGTGCTGGCGGTGCGCCCCGCCGGGCTGTTCCCGGTGCGCGCGGCGTGAGGCGGGATGCGCCCGCGATCGCCGTGCTGCTGCTGCTGGCCCTGGCCCCCTTCGCCGGCTTCGGCGAAGGCCATGAGCTGACCCTTCTGGCGCGCGGCATGATCTTCGGGATCGGCGCGGTGTCGCTGGCGCTGCTGGTAGGCGGCGCGGGGCTCGCCTCGCTGGGCCATGCGGCGAGCCTCGGCTTTGGCGCCTATGCGGTGGTGGTGCTGGATGCGGCGGGGATCACCTCGTTGGCCGTGGTGCTGCCGGCGGCGATGCTGGCGGCGGCGGGGTTTTCGTTGGCGACCGGCGCCATCGCGATCCGTACCAGCGGCGTGCATTTCATCATGATCACTCTGGCTTTTGGGCAGATGGCCTATTTCACCGCGGCCTCGCTGTCGGCCTATGGCGGCGACGACGGCTACACCCTCTATGGCCGCACCGAGGTTTGGGGCTCCCGGCTGCTGGAGAACCGGCTGGCGTTTCACTACCTCTGCCTGGGCGCGCTCGCCTTCGCCTGGGGGCTGTGCCGGCTGCTGCTGGCCTCGCGTTTCGGACGGGTGCTGCGGGCGTCGCGGGAAAACGAGCTGCGCGTGCAGGCGGTGGGGTTTTCGCCCTATCCCTACCGGCTGCTCGCCTATGTCATCGCCGGTGCGCTGGGCGGGCTGGCGGGGCTGCTGCTGGCCAATTCGGCGGAGTTCATCGCGCCGACCTACCTGTCCTGGCAACGCTCCGGCGAATTGCTGTTCATGGTCATCCTGGGCGGCCTGGGCGGGCTGCACGGCGCGATGATCGGCGCACTGGTCTTCGTCGGGCTGGAGGACTGGCTGCCGCAGCTTTTGGGCGAACATTGGCGGCTGGTGTTCGGACCGTTGCTGATCCTCTCGGTGCTGTTTTTGCGCGGCGGGCTGGCGGGGCTGCCGGCGACACTCGGGGGGCTGCGCCGTGGCTGACCCGCTGCTGCAATTGCGGGGCCTGCAGAAATCCTTCGGCGGGCTGCGGGTGACCGATGGCGTGTCGCTGGATGTGGTGCCCGGCGAAATCCACGCGGTCATCGGCCCCAATGGCGCCGGCAAGACCACGCTGATCAACGAGGTCACCGGGCGCCTCGCCCTGGATGCCGGCCAGGTGCTGTTTGGCGCCGAGGACATCACGCATCTGTCGATGGCCGCACGCGCCCGGCGCGGGCTGGCGCGATCCTTCCAGATCACCAGCATCCTGCCGGGCTTCTCGGTGCTGGAAAACGCGGCGCTGGCGGTGCAGGCGCGGCAGGGTTCCTCCTTCCGCTTCTTCCGGCCGGTGGCGCAGGACGCCGCGCTGAACATCCCCGCGCTGGCCGCACTGGAGGCGGTGGGCCTGCGTGATCGCGCCTCCCTGCCCGCCGGCGCGCTGAGCCATGGCGAAAAGCGCCAGTTGGAACTCGCCGTCGCCCTGGCCACCGCGCCAAAGCTGATGCTGCTGGACGAACCGCTGGCCGGTGCGGGGCCGGAGGAAACCGCGCGGCTGATCGAGATTCTGCTGCGCCTGAAACAGGATTACGCGATCCTGCTGATCGAGCACGACATGCAGGCGGTCTTCGCCCTGGCCGACCGCATCTCGGTGCTGGTCTATGGCAGGCTGATCGCCACCGGCAGCGTCGCCGAAATCCGCGCGGATGCCGAGGTCCGCGCCGCCTACCTCGGCGAGGATGCCGAAGCATGATGCTGCTTCTGGAAGGGCTGAGCGCGGGCTATGGCCAGTCCCGGGCGCTGGCCGGGGTGGATCTGGCGATCGATGCCGGCGAGGTCGTGACCCTGCTCGGCCGCAACGGCATGGGCAAGACCACCACGGTGCGCGCGATCATGGGGCTGCTGCCCAGCCTCGGCGGCCAAATCTGGGGCGGCACCGCCTGGTTCCGCAGCGATTCCCTGCTGGGCCAGCCGCCGCATCGCATCGCACAGCGCGGCATCGGGCTGGTGCCGGAAGGCCGCCAGATCTTCCCGACCCTCAGCGTCGAGGAAAACCTGGTCGCCACCGCCGCCGATCGCGAGGGGTCCGGACGCTGGAGCCTCGATGCCGTCTATGGCCTGTTCCCGCGGCTGCGCGAACGCCGCCGCAATTCCGGCGCGAAGCTTTCCGGCGGCGAGCAGCAGATGCTGGCGATCGGCCGCGCGCTGATGACCAATCCGCGGCTGCTGATTCTCGACGAGGCGACCGAGGGTCTGGCGCCGATCATCCGCGCCGAGATCTGGGCCGTGCTGGCGCGGCTGAAGGCCGAAGGCCAGGCGATCCTGTTGATCGACAAGAACCTCGGCGCCGTGCTGCGTCTGGCCGACCGGCATGTGGTGATCGAGAAGGGCCGCAGCGTCTGGACCGTAACCAGCGCCGAGCTGCAAGCCGATCCGTCGCTGCGCGAAACCCATCTGCATCTGTGAGAGAGGAGAACGCGTCATGATCGAAACCGCAGGCATCACCGCCGCCGGCACCGGCCTCAATGGCGAGGTCTGGAACATCCTGGGCCAGACCTATTATCCGAAGCAGATTTCGGACGACGCCTTTGCCTTCGAGGCGGTCAGCCCGCCCGGCACCTTCGTGCCGCCGCATATCCACCCGACCCAGGACGAATACATCCTGATGCTGGAAGGCACCTGGAAGCTGATCCTGGATGGCCAGGACCATGTCGCCAGGCCAGGCGACCTGGTGCGGATGCCGCGCGGCATCATGCACGGCTATTTCAACGAAAGCGGCGCCCCGGCGCGGGCCTTCTTCTGGGTCAGCCCGGCGCGGCGGCTGCTGGATCTGTTCCGCGCCATCCATGACGTGCCCGACCCGGTCGAGGTGGCGCGCCTGTCGGCGCTGCACGAGGTTAATTTCCTGCCGCCGCCGGGCTGACCGCGAAGCCGGCCATCGCCGCATAGCCGCCGGCGATGGCGGCGAGTTCCTCGTGGCTGGCGACATCTTCCAGCCGCGCAAAGCCATCGGGGGCGCGGGCGCTGACGAAATCGACGATGCGCTCCGGCCCGCCCTTGCGATTGGCGGCGACGATGGCCGCGGTGGGCGGCCGCCGCGCCGCATCATATGCCGCGAGCGCCGCGGTCGCCGGCTGTTCGGCCAGCAGCGCCGCCAGCGCGCGCGCATCCAGGATCGCCTGGGAGGCGCCATTGGACCCGACCGGATACATCGGATGCGCGGCATCGCCCAGCAACGTCACGCGCCCCTGCGTCCACCAGGGCAGCGGGTCGCGGTCGCACATCGGGTATTCGAAGAATTCCGGGGTGGCGCGGACCAGCGCCTCGACATCCAGGAAGGGCAGGCGGAAGCGGCGGACATGCGGCAGCAGTTCCTCCAGCTGGCCGGGCCGCGACCAGTCTTCCCGGCGTGGCGGCGGGGCGCTGCCATCGCCGATCCGCACGCAGATCACCCAATTGGTCAGGCGGCGCCCGGTGCCGGAGCCCCGCGCGATCGGGTAGAGCACGAGTTTCTCGACCATGTCGCCGGCGATGGCCATGGTGTCGCCGCCTTCATAGGCGGGCCAGTCCACCGCCCCGCGCCACATCTGGATGCCGTTCCAGCGCAGGCCGCCATCATCGGGGTGCAAGGCGCGGCGCACGGTGGAATGGACGCCATCGGCGCCGACCAGCACATCGCCGTGCAGCACGCGCCCATCGGCGAGGGTGACGCTGACGCCATCGGCATCCTGGCGAAAACCGGCCAGCCGCGCGGCGGGCTGGATGGCTTCGCCCAGCCTTTCCCGCGCCGCCTGCCACAGCAGCGACTGGAGGTGGCCGCGATGCACGCTGAACTGTGGCATGTCGTGGCCGGCAAAGATGCCGCGCGGTTCGGTCCAGATGCCCTGGCCGAAGCGGTTCAGGTAGCGCAGTTCCCGCGTGCGGATGGCGCAGGCATCCAGCGCCGGCAACAGGCCGAGGGCGGCCAGTTCGCGGATGGCGTGCGGCAGCGTGTTGATGCCGACGCCGAGCGGGCGGACCTCGCTCGCCGCTTCCAGCACGATGCAGGGGATGCCGCGTTCCTGCAGCGACAGCGCGAGGGTGAGCCCGCCGATCCCACCGCCGGCGATGAGGATGGTCATTCCGCGGCCCTCGGCGGCGCGAAGCTGGGCAGGGAGGGTTTGGGCCGCGCCTTGCGCTTCAGCGCCAGCAGATCCTCCTGTTCGCGCGCCACGGTGCGGAACAGCGCCTGGCGGCCGTATTCATAGGGCGCCGGCACCGTCACCGATCTCTCGCCATAGAGGGCCGCCGCCTGCAAGGTGAAGGCGGGATCGGCCAGATGCGGCCGCGCCAGCGCCACCAGATCCGCCCGCCCCGCCGCCAGGATGGTGTTGACCTGGTCGGCCGAGGTGATGGAGCCGACACACATGGTGGCGATGCCTGCCTCGTTGCGGATCATGTCGGACCAGGGCAGTTGGAACATCCGCCCGTAGAGGGGGGCCGCATCCGCCACGGTCTGCCCGGTCGAGACATCGATCAGATCGACGCCCGCCGCGGCGAAGGCACGCGCGATCGCCAAGGTATCCTCGTCAGAAATGCCGCCATCGGCCCAATCGGTCGCGCTGATGCGCACCGACATCGGGCGGTCCCGCGGCCATTCGGCGCGCATCGCGGCGAAGATGCGTAATGGGTAGCGCAACCGGTTCGCGATGCTGCCGCCGTAGTCGTCGTCGCGATGGTTGGTCAGCGGCGAGAGAAAGGAGGCGAGCAGATAGCCGTGCGCGCAATGCAGCTCCAGCATGTCGAAACCACAGGCGATGCCGCGCCGCGTGGCAGCGACGAAATCCTCCAGCACGCGATCCATGTCCGCCTGCGCCATCGCCCGCGGGACCTGGCTGTCGGGATAATAGGGGATGGCGGAGGCGGCGAGGATCGGCCAGCCCCCAGCCTCCAGCGGCCGGTCCATGCCGTCCCACATCAGTCTTGTCGCGCCCTTCCGGCCGGCATGGCCGAGTTGCAGCGCCACGCGCGCCCCGGAATGCCGGTGGCAGAAATCCACGATGCGGGTCCATTGCGCCTGCTGCGCATCGTTCCACAACCCGGCGCAGCCCGGGGTGATGCGCGCATCGGCCGAAGGGCAGGTCATCTCGGTGAAGAGCAGCCCTGCCCCGCCCACCGCACGCGCGCCGTAATGCATCAAATGCCAATCGCCCGGCAGCCCGTCCTCGGCGCTGTACTGGCACATCGGCGAGACGACGACGCGGTTGCCCAGGGTCATGCCCCGCAGCGCCAAGGGCTGGAACATCGGCGCATGGCCGCCAGGGCCAAAGGCGTCGCGCACCTGCCGCACGAATTCCGGCGCACGCAGCGCCAGATTCTCCCAGGTGATGGACTTGCTCCGTGTCATCACACCAAAGGCGAAGCGGGTCGCATCCATCCCCCAGAACCGCTTCACCTGTTCGAACCAGACCAGGGAGACATCGGCGGCGTGCTGGGTCTTTTCCACATCCTCTCGCCGCGCGGATTCGAAGCGGGCCAGGCAGGTCGCGACATCGCCGCCGGCGAGCATGGCGCCATGCAGGGCAATGGCATCCTCCATCGCAAGCTTGGTGCCGCTGCCGATGGAAAAATGCGCGGTCGCCTTGGCATCGCCGAGCAGGACGATGTTGTCCTTCACCCAGTTCTCGCAGCGGATCATCGGGAACTGCCGCCACAGGCTGCGATTGCTGCGCAGGCGGTGGCCCTGCAATTCCTCGGCGAAGATCGTTTCGAGGAAATGCGCGCTCTGCGCCTCGTCCATCGTATCGAGGCCGGCGCGCAAAAATGTCTCCGGGTCGGTTTCCAACACCCAGGTGCTGGCATCCGCCTCGTACTGGTAGCAATGGGCGACAAAAATGCCGAAGGGCGTTTCCTTGAAGAAGAAGGTGAAGGCGTCGAAGGGCCGCGTGCTGCCCATCCAGGTAAAACGGTTGGGGCGCAGATCGGTATGCGGGCGGAAATGCGCTTCGTCGCGGCTGCGGATCGCGCTGTTGATGCCATCGGCGCCGACGATCAGGTCAAAGCCCGGAAAATCCCGGGGCGCGGCATCGGCGCGAAAGCGCAGATCGACACCAAGGCCGCGCGCCCGGTCCTGCAGGATCATCAGCAGCGTGCGCCGTGAACAGCCGCAGAAGCCGTTGCCGGGAATGCGGGTGACGGCGCCCTTGGCATGGATCTCGATGTCGTCCCAATAGGCGAAGGCATCGGTGATGGCGCGGTAGGAGGGCGCATCCGCGGCCTCGAAGGCCGCCAGGGTCTGGTCGGAGAAGACCACGCCAAAGCCGAAGGTGTCGTCGGCGCGGTTGCGTTCGACCACCACGACCTCGGCGTCGGGCCGGTCGCGCTTCATCAGGATGGCGAAATACAGGCCGGCCGGGCCGCCCCCGATGATGGCGATGCGCAAAGGCTTGGCTCCCTCGATCGGCACAATCTGGCGCAAGCGCTTGCGGCGAGGCAAGATGATGTTTTAGGCTTCAAGCATTCGGCGGGGGGTTTCCACGCGTGCTGATGGGGCGAAGGGCGTTGGTCACCGGCGGCGGCACGGGCATCGGCCTGGCCTGCGCCCAGGCGCTGACCGCGGCCGGTGCGCAGGTGACGGTGCTCGGCAGGCGGGATGCCCCCTTGCGCGCCGCCGTCGCCGCCGGGGCGGCCGCCACGGCGATCCAGGCCGATGTGCTGGCGCTGCCCGAGCTGCCGGATTTCCAGATCCTGGTGCATGCGGCGGGGGCGGCGGAAAGTGCCGGTTTCCTCGCCAGCGACGACGCGCTCTGGGCGCGGATGCTGGATGCCAATCTGCGCGGCGCCGTCGCGGTGACGCGCGCGGCGCTGCCGGCGATGCTGGCGGCAAAATCCGGCCGCATCGTGATGGTGGCGAGCACCGCGGCGCTGAAGGGCTATGCCTATGTCACTGCCTATACCGCCGCCAAACATGCGCTGCTCGGGCTGACGCGGGCGCTGGCGGTGGAATGCGCCGGCAGTGGCGTGACGGTGAATGCCGCCTGTCCCGGCTTCACCGAAACCGAGATCGTCGCGACAAGCATCGCGACCATCATCGCCCGCACCGGCCGGTCCGAGGCCGAAGCGCGCAAAAGCCTGACTCGGCACAATCCGCAAGGACGCCTGGTCACGCCGGCGGAGGTCGCGGCGGCGGTGCTGTTCCTCTGCGGTCCGCAGGCCGCCGCGGTCACCGGCCAGGCGATCGCCATTGATGGAGGAGAAACCGCTTGAGCGATTCCGAAACCCTGCTCGCCGACGCGCCCGCCGGGCACAAGGATGAGCTGCGGCTGTGGCTGCGCCTGCTGACCTGCACGACGATGATCGAGGCCGAGATCCGCCGCCGCCTGCGCGCCAGCTTCGACACCACGCTGCCGCGCTTCGACCTGCTGGCGCAGCTGGGCCGGCATCCGGATGGGCTGACCTTGGGCGAATTGTCACGGCGCATGATGGTCAGCAACGGCAATCTGACCGGGCTCTCCGCACGGCTGGAGGCGGAAGGGCTGGTGGAACGCAGCGCCTCGCCGACCGATCGCCGCGCCAGCATGCTGCGCCTGACCCCGACCGGGCGCGAGATTTTTGCGGTGCAATCGGCGGCGCATGAAGGCTGGATCGCCGATCTGCTGGGGGGGCTGTCGGGGCCGGAACGGGCCTCGCTGTTCCGTCTGCTGGCGCGCACCAAGACCTCGGCGCGCGGCGCCATGGAGCAGGCATGATCGCGACCCGCCATATCCGCCTGACCATCGCCGAGGGTGTCGCGACGATCACCCTCGACCGGCCGAAGCGCAAGAATCCGCTGACCTTCGAGTCCTATGCGGAACTCGCCGCGGTGTTCCGGGCGGCGGCGACCGATGACAGCTTCCGCTGCGTCGTCGTGACCGGTTCGGGGGGCAATTTCTGTTCGGGCGGAGATGTCCACGAGATCATCTCGCCCCTGCTGGAACGCGACACCAAGGGGTTGCTGGCGTTCACCGCCATGACCGGCGAATTGGTCAAGGCGATGCGCGCCTGTCCGCAGCCGATCATCGCCGCCGTGGATGGCGTCTGCGCCGGGGCGGGGGCGATCATCGCCATGGCCTCCGACCTGCGGATCGGAACGCCGGCGGCAAAAACCTCCTTCCTGTTCAACCGGGTCGGACTCGCCGGCTGCGACATGGGCGCCTGCGCGATCCTGCCACGGATCATCGGCCAGGGGCGGGCTTCGGAACTGCTGTACCTGGGGCGGGCGATGACGGCCGATGAAGGCCTGGCCTGGGGTTTCTTCAATGCGCTGCATCCATCCGAAAACCTGCCGGCCGCCGCCGCCGCCATGGCCGCGCGCATCGCGGCCGGCCCGGGCTTTGCCAATGGCATGACCAAACGCATGCTGGGGCTGGAATGGGCCATGGGCGTCGAACAGGCGATCGAGGCCGAGGCCGTCGCCCAGGCGCTCTGCATGACCACCGCGGATTTTCGTCGCGCCCGGGATGCCTTCGTCGCCAAACGCGCGCCGGTCTTCGAGCATAATTAATGGCCGATCGCGATTTCCTCGACTGGCCCTTCTTCGAACCGCGCCACCGCGCCTGGGCGGCCGAGGTCGAGGCCTGGGCCGCCGGTCACGCCGCCCCGCAGGACGATGACGTCGATGCCGCCACCATCGCCCTGACCCGCGCCATGGGCGATGCCGGTCTGCTGCGCTTTGCGGTGCCCGAGGATGGCAGGCTGGACGTGCGCGCGCTCTGCATCGCCCGCGACATCCTGGCCTGCCATGCGGGGCTGGCGGATTTTTCCTTCGCCATGGCCGGGCTCGGCACCGGCAGCATCACGCTGTTCGGATCCGATGCGCTGAAGGCCGGTTTCCTGCCGCAGGTGCGCGCCGGCACCGCCCTCGCGGCCTTCGCGCTGAGCGAACCCGAGGCCGGCAGCGATGTCTCCGCCCTGGCCACCACCGCGACCCGCGACGGCACCACGCATTGGCGGATCACCGGCCAAAAGACCTGGATCAGCAATGGCGGCATCGCCGGGCATTACGTGGTCTTCGCCCGCAGCGGCGAGGCCCCCGGCGCGCGCGGCCTCTCCGCCTTCGTGGTCCCCGCCGATGCGCCTGGCCTGACCATCGACGCGCGCATCGCGGTCGCCGCCCCGCATCCGCTGGCGACGATCGGGTTTGCGGATGTGCGCGTGCCGGACAGCAACCGCCTCGGCGCGCCGGGCGATGGCTTCAAGGTCGCGATGGCGACCTTGGACGTGTTCCGCGCCACCGTCGGCGCCGCGGCCCTGGGTTTTGCGCGCCGCGCGCTGGAGCTGACGATCGAACGCGCGACCACGCGAAACCTGTTTGGCGGGCCGCTGTTCGACCAGCAGATGAGCCAGCTCGCCATCGCCGATTCCGCAACCGAGGTCGATGCCTCGGCGCTGCTCGTCTATCGCGCCGCCTGGCTCAAGGACCAGGGCCAGCCGCGCGTCAGCCGCGAGGCCTCCATGGCCAAGCTGCATGCGACCGAAACCGCCCAGCGCGCCGCCGATCGTGCGGCGCAGATCCATGGCGGGCTCGGCGTCACCCAAGGCCACAAGGCCGAAGAACTGACCAGGGAGGTACGCGCGCTCCGCGTCTACGAAGGGGCCAGCGAAGTCCAGCGGGTGATCATCGCCCGCGCCGAACGGGACAGGCATCGGCCATGATGGAACGCAGCGCCTACCAGGACAGTTTTGCCCGCGACAATCTGCCGCCCCCCGAGCAATGGCCGGAGCTGCGCTTCGACCTGCCGCGGCTGCGCTACCCGCCGCGGCTGAACTGTGCGAGCGAATTGCTCGACCGCAACCTCGCCCGCCGCGACCACCCCGCGCTGATCACCCCGGCCGAAACCCTGACCTACGCGGAATTGGCCGAGCGTGTGAACCGCATCGCCAATGTGCTGGTGCGGGACATGGGGATGGTGCCGGGCAATCGCGTGCTGCTGCGCTCGGCCAACAATGCCTGGATGGTCGCCGCCTATTTCGCGGTGCTGAAGGCGGGCGGCATCGTGGTCGCGACCATGCCGCTGCTGCGCGCCCGCGAACTCGGCCAGATGCTGGCCAAGGCGGAAATCTCCCACGCCCTCTGCGACGTCCGGCTGCGCGACGAACTTGACCGCGCCACCCCGCAGCCCGCCCAGACCGCCTTCTGGGGCAATGGCGATCTGGAATCCCGCTGCGCCGCCGCCAGCCCGGAGTTTGCCGCCTGCGACACCGCCAGCGACGACGTCTGCCTGATCGGCTTCACCTCCGGCACCACCGGCGAGCCCAAGGGCACCATGCATTTCCATCGCGACATGCTGGCGATCTGCGATGCCTATTCGGCCGAGGTGCTGCGCCCCGGCCCGGAGGACCGTTTCATCGGCTCGCCGCCGCTGGCCTTCACCTTCGGGCTCGGCGGCCTTGTGCTGTTTCCCTTCCGGGTCGGGGCCACCGCCATCCTGCTGGAACGGGCGGGCCCCGACGACCTGCCCGCGGCCATCGCCGCGCATCGCGCGACCATCTGCTTCACAGCCCCCACCGCCTGGCGGGCCATGGCGCTGCAGGCGGGTGCGCATGATTTCTCCTCCCTGCGAAAATGCGTCAGCGCCGGCGAGACCCTGCCCAGGCCCACCTATGACGCCTGGATGGCGGCGACCGGCCTGCCCTTGATGGACGGCATCGGCGCGACCGAGATGCTGCATATCTTCATCTCCGCCCCGCCCGACCTGATCCGCCCCGGCGCCACCGGCCTGCCGGTGCCGGGCTATGAGGCCATGGTGGTGGATGACGCGATGCGGGAGGTGGCGCGCGGCACCCCCGGCCATCTGGCGGTGCGCGGGCCGACCGGCTGCCGCTACCTCGCCGATGCGCGCCAGGCGGCCTATGTCCGCAACGGCTGGAACCTGACCGGCGATACCTACATCCAGGACGAGGATGGCTACTTCCACTACCAGGCGCGCAGCGACGACATGATCGTCTCCGCCGGCTACAATATCGCGGGGCCGGAGGTCGAGGTCGCCTTGCTCACCCACCCCGCCGTGCGCGAATGCGCCGTGGTCGGCGTGCCCGATCCGGAACGCGGCATGATCGCCAAGGCCTTTGTCGTGCTGCACCCCGGTTTTGCCGGGGATGACGCGCAGGCCCGTGCGTTGCAGGAGCATGTGAAGGCGGCGATCGCGCCCTACAAATACCCCCGCGCCATCGCCTTCGTCACCGCCCTGCCGCGGACCGAGACCGGCAAGCTGCAACGCTTCGCCCTGCGCGCGGTGCCGGCATGAGCCTGACCGCCTTGCAGCCGCCCGGCTGGCCGCCACCCCGGGGCTATGCCAATGGCATGGCGGCCGAGGGGCGCGTGGTGCTGATCGGCGGCCAGATCGGCTGGGATGCGGCGGGGCAATTCGCCAGCGGCTTCGTGCCCCAGGTCGCCCAGGCGCTGCGCAACATCCTGGCGGTGCTGGCAGAGGCCGGCGGCGGCCCCGGCCATATCGGCCGGCTGACCTGGTTCGTCGTGGACATGGACGAGTACCGGGCCTCGCTGGACCGGCTGGGGCCGGCCTATCGCGCCGTCATGGGCCGGCATTTCCCCGCCATGACGCTGGTCGCGGTCACGGCGCTGGTCGAGCCCGCGGCGCGGGTGGAGATCGAGGCGACGGCGATCCTGCCCGGCTGACGGGCCGGCTTTCAGCCGGCAGCGGGCGGCGGGCCGCGCCTGGCCTCGACCACACGGCGCAGCACCAGCGCGCCGAGCACACCCGCGGTCCCGGCGACCGCACCCAGAGCAAACGCACCCTTCACGGCCGCCTTGGTGAGCAGCGCCGGCGCACAGAGCATCCTGATCAGCATGGTCCGATCTCCTGGCCCATCGGGGCAAACAAGGATCTGGGCTGGGCAGGCCGGGGTGCAATGCGGCTGTTGTTGAGCGGCTGATTCACCGCGCCGGCGATTCCGCCTCCGCAGATCAGGCGCCTGTGACGGCCGGACTCTGCCCGGGCGGGGGGCGGCTGTCGATCCGTCCCGGGCGCCTGCCTCCCTTTGCGCGCATCTTGATGCGGCAAGCTTGCCGCAGCCCGGCACGGGTGCTTTCTTCCGGCAAGCCCGCCGCCCGGCCGGGCATTGGGCGCCCATCCCCGAGGATCCGCATGGCCAAGATCACCGTAAAAACCCCCGTCGTCGAACTCGACGGGGATGAGATGACCCGCATCATCTGGGGGTTCATCAAGGACAAGCTGATCCTGCCCTACCTGGACGTGGATCTGAAGTATTACGACCTTGGGATCGAATACCGCGACCAGACGGACGACCAAGTCACCGTCGATGCCGCCAATGCCATCAAGCAGTATGGCGTCGGCGTGAAATGCGCGACGATCACCCCGGACGAGGCCCGCGTCGCCGAATTCGGCCTGAAGAAGATGTGGCGGTCGCCGAACGGCACCATCCGCAACATCCTGGACGGCACCATCTTCCGCGAGCCGATCATCTGCCAGAACGTGCCCCGCCTGGTGCCGCACTGGTCCAAGCCGATCGTGGTCGGCCGCCATGCCTATGGCGACATCTACCGCGCGATCGAGATGAAGATCCCCGGCGCCGGCAAGGTCAGCATGACCTACACGCCCGAGAATGGCGCCCCGGTCGATATCGGCAGCTTCGACTTCAAGGGCCCCGGCGTCGCCATGGGGATGCACAACCTCAACGCCTCGATCGAGGGCTTTGCCCGCGCCTCGCTGAACTACGGGCTGGCGCGTGGCTATTCGGTGTATTTCAGCCACAAGAACACCATCCTCAAGGCCTATGACGGCACCTTCAAGGACATCTTCCGCAGCATCTATGACGCGGAATTCGCGGACAAGTTCAAGGCGGCGGGGATCACCTACGAGGACCGGCTGATCGACGACATGGTCGCCTCGGCGCTGAAGTGGGAAGGCGGCTACATCTGGGCCTGCAAGAACTACGACGGCGACGTGCAGTCCGACATCGTGGCCCAGGGGTTCGGCTCGCTCGGGCTGATGACCTCTGTGCTGCTCTCCCCGGACGGCAATACCGTCGAGTCCGAAGCGGCGCATGGCACCGTGACCCGCCACTACCGCGAGCACCAGAAGGGCCGGGCGACCTCGACCAACCCGATCGCCTCGATCTTCGCCTGGACCCGCGGCCTGATCTATCGCGGCAAGTTCGACGGCACCCCGGATGTCACGGCCTTCGCCGAGACGCTGGAGAAGGTCTGCATCGACACCGTCGAGAGCGGCTTCATGACCAAGGATCTGGCCGTGCTGATCAGCAAGGACCAGCCCTTCCTGACCACTCAGGATTTCCTCGCCAAGCTCGACGAGAACCTGAAAAAAGCGATGGCCTGAACCACGCGCGAGGTAGGGTGCGGCGATGTTCCTCTCCGTACTCGACCTCGTGGCGTTTTCGGTCTTCATCGGCTGCTGGGCGGGCTATGCGATCATCGTGGATCGCGTGCCCTCGGTCCGCGCCCGCAGCGTGATCGCGGCGATGGACGAACACCGCAGGCGCTGGCTGATCGCCTCGCTGTCGCGGGAGAACCGGATCTCGGATGCCGCCATCATCGGCAATCTGATGTCTTCCACCGCCTTCCTGGCCAATACCAGCATCTTCATCCTGGGCGGGCTGATCGCCTTGCTCGCGACGCCGGATCTGGGGCGGCGGGTGCTCAGCGCCTTTCCCTTCCTGGCGGCGCCACCGACCGACAGCGCCTGGGAAATGCGCATCGTGCTGCTGGTGGTGATCTTCATCCGCGCCTTCTTCGAACTGACCTGGGCGCTGCGCCAGTTCAACTACAGCAGCATCCTGCTGGGCGGGCTCGGGCTCGGCCCCCGGCACCAGCCGGCGGCGGAAGTTGCCGCCCGGGTCGTCAACCGCGCGGCGCGGCATTTCAACACCGGGCTGCGCGCCTATTACTTCGGACTGGCGGCGCTGGCCTGGGTGCTGCATCCGATCGCGCTGATGCTCGCCAGCCTGTTCGTCGTCTGGGAACTGCACCGGCGCGAGTTTCGTTCGATCGTACGTGAAGCCCTGATCGACCGGGCCAGATGAACCCGGGAAGGCTGGGAAAACGAATGTCCGAGGGGAGATAAGATGCGTCTTGCGATTCTCGACGATTACCAGGGCGCGAGCCTGAAGCTGGGTCCCTGGGACCGTCTGGCAGGCAAGGTCGAGGCCACGGTTTTTCGCGACACGCTGCATGACGAAGATGCGCTGGTGGACCGGCTGGAGCCCTTCGAGGCGATCTTCGCCATCCGCGAACGCACCGCCTTCCCGGCCAGCCTGCTGCGAAGGCTGCCGAAGCTGAAGCTGCTGATGTCGGCGGGCGAGCGCAACAAATCCTTCGACCTGGCGGCGGCGCAGGAGGCGGGCATCACCGTCTGCGGCACCACCACCCCAGGCGCGCCGACGGTGGACATCACCTGGGGACTCATCCTCTGCCTGCTGCGCGGCATCCCCCATCAGCAGCAGGCGCTGCGCAGCGGCCATTGGCAGACCTTCGTGGGCGGGGCGACGGCGGGGCGGACGCTCGGCGTCATCGGCCTCGGCAAGCTCGGCAGCAAGGTCGCCCAGGTCGGGCAGGCTTTTGGCATGCGCGTCATCGCCTGGAGCCAGAATCTGACCGACGAGGCCGCCGCGGCCGTCGGCGTCGAACGGGTCAGCAAATCCGACCTGCTGGAGCAGAGCGACGTCGTCACCTTGCATCTGGTGCTGTCGGACCGTTCGCGGGGGCTGATCGGGGGGTCGGAACTCTCGGCGATGAAATCCACCGCCTATCTCGTGAACACCAGCCGCGGGCCGTTGATCGACAAGGACGCGCTGATTTCGGCGCTGAAGACCGGCGCCATCGCGGGGGCCGGGCTCGATGTCTTCGACGAGGAGCCGCTGCCCCCCGACGACCCCATACTGGACGCGCCGAACACCGTGCTGACGCCGCATCTCGGCTATGTGACCGAGGAAAACTACCGCGCCTATTTTACCGGCGCGGTGGAGGACATCGAGGCCTTCCTGGACGGCAAGCCCATCCGGCTGCTGCAGGGCTGACGGCGCGGCGGTTGCCTGACCGGCGGCACGGCGGTTGCCTGGGCCCCCGCCATGGACCTCACCCTTCCCGATATCGCGGCCTTCCTCGACCAGGGCGGCTCCCCCGTCGCAGTGGCCGAGGCAGCCCTGCGGCGCCTCGCAAACTGGAACGATCCGGCCCTGCTCATCACCGCGGTGCCGGCCGAGGCCGTGCTGGCCAGAGCAGAGACCCTGGCGGCCGAGGGGCGGCGGGGGCGGCCGCTCTGGGGCGTGCCCTTCGTCGCCAAGGACAATATTGCGGCGGCCGGCCTGCCGATGACCGCCGCCTGCCCGGATTTCGAGCATGTCCCGCCGGAGGACGCGCCGGCGGTAGCACGGCTGCTGGCGGCGGGGGCGGTGCTGCTGGGCAAGGCCAATCTGGACCAGTTCGCGACCGGGCTGAACGGCACCCGCAGCCCCTATGGCACCCCGCGCAACGCCTTCCGCCCCGATCTGGTGCCGGGGGGGTCGTCCTCGGGGTCGGCCAGCGCGGTGGCGGCGGGGATCTGCGCCTTCTCGCTCGGCACCGATACCGCGGGGTCGGGCCGCGTGCCGGCGATGGCACAGCAGCTTGTGGGGCTGAAGCCGACGCTGGGGCTGGTGCCGAGCCGCGGCGTGGTGCCGGCCTGCCGGTCGCTGGATTGCGTCTCCATCTTCGCCCATTCGGTGGCCGAGGCCGCCACCGTGCTCGCGGTGCTGGCCGGGCCGGATTCGCAAGACCCCTATTCCCGCGCCGCCCCCGCCGGCTGGAACGCCGCCCCGGTGGCTCGCCCCGCCTGGCGCATCGCGGTGCCGCTGGCCGAGGAGCTGGTCTTCGACACGAAGGCCAATGCCGCCCTGTTCGCCGCCATGCTGGCGCGGGCCGAGGCGCTGGGCGCGACGCTGCGGCCTGTCTCGATCGCCCCGCTGATCGAGGTCGCGAAAAAACTCTATGACGGGGCCTGGGTCGCCGAACGCACCGCCGCCCTGCGCGAGAGGGTGCGCGACCGCCCCGACACGCTGCATCCCGTGACCCGGACCATCCTGGAGGGTGGCTTCGGCCGCAGCGCCGTCGATGCCTTCGACGATTTCCACGCCGTCGCCCTCGCCCGGCTGCTCACCCGCGACATCTTTTCGCAGGCCGATGCGATCCTGCTGCCGACCGCGCCCGGCATCCCCAGCCTGGAAGCCATGGCCGCGGCCCCGATCGCCGCCAATAGCCGGCTCGGCACCTATACCAATTTCGTGAACCTGCTGGACATGGCCGGGCTGGCGGTGCCGGCGGGGGTGGGGCCGGATGGGCTGCCCTTCGGCGTCACCCTGCTGGGGCCGGCGTTTTCGGACGGGCTGCTGGCGGGGCTGGGGATGGCGCTGACCGCGCCGGAATCCCTGCTGTTCTGCATCGGCGCGCATATGTCGGGGCTGCCGCTGAATGGGCAGGTGACCGGCTTGGGCGGACGGCTGGTCGGGCCGGCCGCGACCGCGCCCTGCTACCGGCTGTTCGACCTCGGCGCCCGGCCGGGGCTGCTGCGCGATGCGGCAGGGGCGGCGATCGCGGGCGAGGTGTGGGCGCTGCCGACCGCCGCCCTCGGCGCCCTGCTGGCGCAGGTGGCGGCACCGCTCGGCTTCGGCCAGGTGAGGATGGCCGATGGCAGCACGGTGCTCGGCTTCCTGGCCGAGGCGGCGGGGGTGGCGGGCGCGCCGGATGTCACGCAATTCGGCGGCTGGCGGGCGGTTCTGGCCGCCCGCGCCGAATGAACGGTCCTTGGTGGCGCGGCCGGGGCAATTATGATCTGCTGCATCGCAGCATCGCCAAACAAGGAACCCCAGACCATGCCTGCTGATTCTCTTGCCAGGACGCTTTCTCCCTGGGCGCCGCGGCTGCTCTCGGTGCTGCGGATTGTCGCGGCGCTGCTGTTCCTGGAGCATGGAACCCAGAAGCTTCTCGGCTTTCCGATGGCAGGGGGCGGTGCGGGGCCCGCTCTCTTCACCCTGGCGTGGTTTGCGGGCGCGATCGAGCTGGTCACGGGCGTGCTGATGCTGATCGGCTTCGCGACCCGCCCGGCCGCGCTGATCGCCTCCGGCGAGATGGCCTTCGCCTATTGGATGGCGCATGCGCCGCGCAGCCCCTTCCCGGTGCTGAACGGCGGCGATTCGGCGATCCTGTACTGCTTCGTCTTCCTGTATCTGGCCGCCGCCGGCGCCGGACCCTGGAGCGTGGATGCGACGCGGCGTTCGGCCTGAGCGGAAGCCGCCCTACTTTGCCAGAATCCGGGCCGCGCCGCCGGCCAGGACCCGGATCCCCATGGCGAGATCCTCGTCCTTGGTGTCTTCGGCCCAGTGATGGCTGATGCCGCCGATCGAGGGCACGAAGAGCATCGCCGCCGGCATCACCTGCGCCATGTATTGCGCATCATGCCCGGCGCCTGACGGCATCCGGGTCCAGCGGCCGGGGGTCAGCTCCTCGGCGGCCGCGGCCAGGGCTTCCTGGAAATCAGGGTCGCAGGGGGCGGGGATCGAGAGGGTGACGGGTTCCAGCCGCACCGTGCAGCGTTCCCGGCGATTGGCTTCCTGCACCAGGGACGCGAGCGCCGCCTCCATCCGCGTGATCACCGCCATATCGACGTCGCGCAGCTGGAACAGCACATCCGCACGGCCAGGGATGATGCTGGGCGCGCCGGGGTCCAGGGTGATGCGCCCGGTGGTCCAGGTGCTGCGTGGGCCGCAGACGCGGGGGAATTCGGCGTCAATCGCCGCCAGCAGCCGCACGGCGGTCAGCCCGGCATCGCGGCCCTCGGCCATGGTGGTGCCGCCGGCATGGTCCTGCATGCCCTCGATCACCAGGCGGAACTGGCGGATCGCGACGATGCCGGTGACGATGCCGATCTGCCGACCCGCGGCCTCCAGCTGCGTGCCTTGTTCGATATGCATTTCGAGGAAACCGCGGTAGCGGGCTCTGTCCACCTGCAGCCGCGGCAGGCCGGCCAGCCCGGCCTCGGCCAGCGCCTCGCGCAGCGGCTTGCCATGGGTGCGGTTGGTCAGCGTGTCGATCTCGGCCTCGCCAAGATCGCCGATGAAGGAGCGGCTGCCGTTGAAGCCGCCGTAATGGCCTTCCTCATCGGCGAAGGCGATCACATCCACCGACAGCCCGGCGCGGGCCAGCGCGATGCCGGAGACGACGCCGAGCGCGCCATCCAGCCAGCCGGCCTCGTTCTGCGATTCGATGTGGCTGCCGACCAGAAGATGCGGCCCGGGGCCGGGATGGCGGCCATAGACATTGCCGATGCCGTCGATGGTGGGCGTCAGCCCGCAGGCCTCCATCCGCGCGCAGAGCCAGCGGCGGCTTTCCATGTCCTGCGGCGTGTAGGTCGGGCGGTGCACGCCGGTCTTGAAACGACCGATCTCGCGCAGCTCGTACAGGTCGGCAAGAAAGCGGGTGGTGTCCACAAGCGGCATGTTCGGGTCCCCGGGGCTTGGCCCCCTACCCTCGCCGCTGCGCGCTCGGCTCGCAAGCCGGGTGGGATGGGTTATGGTGCGGGAATGGGGTAGGGGACATGTTTCCGCAGGAGCCCATCCTTGAAGGACCAACAGATGACCGGCGCCGCCGCGCCGCTGGAATTCTTTCCCCAAGAGGGCACACGCCAGCCGATGGGCGCATTGAGCCATGCAGTTCGTTTCGGGGAGCTGATCATGCTTTCGGCGACGACGCCGTTCACGCCGGAACGCGACATCATGCTGGACGACTTCCCGGCGCAGATGCGCCAATGCATGCACAATCTGGGCGCGGTCCTGAACAACGCCGGTTCCGACTTCGCGCATGTCTTGAAGCTCGAAGTGCATCTGGTGCGGAGCACCGATTTCAACGACATGAACCGCATCTTCGCCGAGTATTTCGCGCCGGGCGCCTATCCGGCACGGGCGACGATCGTCGTGAAGGCGCTGGTCGTGCCGGAATTCCTGCTGCAGATCCACGGCATGGCGGTGATGGCGCGCCGGCCCGGCGCCGCGTCGCGATGACGACGCGCCATTCTTTGTTGTCAGGTCACCGGCTTTCCAGCGTCAGCCCGCCATCGACCACGATCACCTGCCCGGTCACCATCGCGGCACCGGCCAGCAGGAAGAGGATGACCTCGGCGATGTCCTCGGGCGTGCAGCGGCGCTTCAGCAGCGCCTTTTCGGCGGAGAGCTGGCGGCGCGCCTCGGTCCATTCGACCATCCAGCTGCTGTCCACCGCCCCGGGTGCGACGCCATTCACCCGCACATCCGGCCCCAGCGCGCGGGCGAAATTCTGGGTCAGCGACACCACCCCCGCCTTGGTCGCGCCATAGGCCATCGAGGAGCCGGCACTGCCGAGGCCCGCGACCGAAGCGACATTGACGATGGCGCCCTGTGCCGCCGTCAGCGCCGGCGCCGCCGCCTTGGCGCAGCGGAACACGCCCAGCAGGTTCGCCTCGATGACGGTCTGCCACAGCGCCTCGGTGATCCGATCCAACTCCTTGGGCGGGATGGCGGTGCGGGTGCCGGGGGTGCCGGCATTGTTCACGAGGTAATCGAGCCGCCCGAGATCGGCCACCGCCGTCGCCACCATGCGCGCGGCATCCTCGGGGTCGGCGACATTGCCGGGGGCGGCGATCACGCGCGCCCCGCTCGCCGCCGCCAGTGCCGCCACCGCCTCCGGCCCGCGGGCGTCATCGGCCAGGTGGTTGATGGCGACGGCGCAGCCGTTGTTGGCGAGCAGGGTCGCGGTGGCCAGCCCGATGCCGGAGGCACCGCCCGTCACCAGCGCCGTCTTGCCCGCAAGGTCATAGCGGATCATGGCGTTTCTCCCGTGCGGGGCCCGGCGAGGGTCCCGATTTCGCGCAGCGCGCGCTTCAGTGCCAGCAGCCGGGCGTCGCGGTCCTGGAACCATTCCTCCGGCGTATGGGCGGACCAGTCGTACCAGCCGCCGCCGGCGCGCACGCCGGTCTTGCCTGCCGCCATCAGCGCGTCCAGCGGGGTCGAGTGGTCACGCCGCGGGGCCGGCGGCACCATCTGGTTGCGCATGGCGTCGCGGGCGATCTCCAGCCCGGTGAAATCGGCCTTGGCCAGATGCCCGAGGATCGGCAGGCGCAGCGCGAGGCCATGCACAATGGCGGCGTCGATCTCCTCGGCGCTGGCGACGTCCTCTTCCAGCAGATGATAGACCTCGGCCGAGATCGCCGACTGGATGCGGTTGGCGATGTAGCCGGGCAGGAATTTGCGCAGCACCACCGGCTGCTTGCCCATGGCCGCGATCATCGCGCAGGCGGCCTCGATCAGCGCCGGATCGCACTCCGGCCCCGGCACCACATCGACGAGATCCACCAGATAGGGCGGGGTGTACCAGTGCAGGATCATCGCGCGGCCCTGGCGCCGCGCGGGGATCAGCGGGAAGGGGTCGAGGTAGGAGGTGTTGGAGGCGATGACCGCCTCCAACGGCGCCACCGCATCCAGGGCCTCGAACAGCACGCGCTTGGCCTCGGGCTGTTCGATGATCGCCTCGATGATCCATTCGGCATCGGCGACGGTCTCGGCCAGCTCGGCATGGCAGGTGACGGCGGCGGCCAGGCCCCCGGTGGTGAGGTCGGTCTCGCCGGCGGCGTTCAGGGTTTTCCGCGCGGCCTCCATCAGTGCGGGCGCGCGGGCCAGGGTGGGCGGAAAACTGTCGGTCAGGCGGACCCGATGGCCCCCGATCGCAAAGACCAGGGCCAGCGCATGGCCCATGGTTCCGGCGCCGACGACAGCGATCCTGGCCATGAATTTCCTCCCGAAACTGCCGTGTGGAGGGTGGCCCCCTGGGTCAGCCGCCGTAAACCCCGGGGGCGGTCACCACGCCCTCGCGCAGGTCGCGGGCCAGCGCGCCGGGTTCGCGGGCGCGGGGGTCTCCGAAGCCGCCGCCGCCGCTGGTCTCCAGCCGCACGACATCGCCGCGGCGCAGCCGGTTGCCGTCCGATTTCGGCGGCAGCGGGGTTTCCGCCCCGTCGCGGATCAGCGTCAACCGGCCCAGGCTGCCGGGACCGCCGCCGGCCAGGCCGAAGGGGGCGAAGCGGAACCGTTCCATATTGGCGCCGAAGGTGGCGGTGGGCGATTCCACCCGCCATTCCCGCAGCAGCCCCAGCCCGCCGCGGAATCTCCCGACCCCACCCGAAGCCGGCAGCAGCGCATAGCGGGTGATGGAGAGCGGCATGGTCGCCTCGATCATCTCCACCGGGATATTGGCGTTGTTGTGCATCCCCGCCGAGAAGGCCGAGGCACCATCGGCGCGCGGCGAGGCACCGACCCCGCCGATCTCGATTTCCACCAGCACCTCGCGATGGTGGTCCTCCTCCACGGTCTGGATCGAGGCGACATAGGAGCCGCCGTAATAGGCCGCCGGAATCCGGTCCGGCACCGCCTGGTGCAGCGCGCCGAACAGCACATTGGCCAGCCGATGGGTGATCGAGACCCGATGCGCGACCGGGGCCGGGAAGCGGCAGTTCACCACGCTGCCGAGCGGGGCGACGATGGTGACCGGGCGGTAGCAGCCGGCGTTCGGAAACAGCTCGGAATCCGTCGCGGCCATCAGCGCGTAGAAGACCGCGCAGGCGCTCATCCCGATGGTGCAGTTGACCGGCCCCGCCTTCTGCTGCGGCGCGCAGCCGGACAGGTCGACGGTGGCGGTATCGCCCGCGATGGTCAGTGCGGCATGCAGCCGGACCGGGGTGCCGGAGACGCCGTCCTCGTCCAGAAAATCCTCGAATTCATAGGTGCCGTCGGGCATGGCCGCGAGGGCCGCGCGCATCTGCGCCTCGCTCATGTCCAGCAGCCGGGTCTGGGCGGCGATCAAGGCCTCGGCACCGAAGCGGGCGGCGAGACGCATGATGGCGGCCGCCCCGACATTCAGGCTGGCCAGCTGCGACTGCAGATCGCCCAGCATGAGGTCCGGCTTGCGTACATTGGCGCCGAGCATGGCCCAGACCTGCTGGTTGAGGCGGCCACCCTCGATCAGCTTCATCGGCGGGATGCGGCAGCCTTCCTGGAACAGTTCTGTCGCGGTGGCGGCGTAGGAGCCCGGCGCCATGCCGCCGACATCGATGTGATGCGCCAGCGCCCCGACATAGGCGACGCGCCGCCCCGCGAAGAACACCGGCCGGAAGACGAGGATGTCGTTGAGGTGCTGCGCCCCGGCATAGGGGTCGTTGGTGCAGACGACATCATCCTCGGCCCAGGGCTCGGCCGCCACGGGATGGTCCAGCAGGGCCCGCAGCGCATGGCCCATGCTGTTCAGATGCTGCGGGATGCGGGCCGATTGCGCGACGTTGAAGCCATCGGCGTCAAAGACCGCGGTGGAGTAATCCAGCAGCTCGCGCACGATGGTGCTGCGGCTGGTGCGCCAGATGGTGACATCCATCTCCGCCGCCGCGGCCGACAGCGCGTTGCGGATGATCTCGATGTCGATGGGGGTCAGGCCGGGGATCATGCGCTCTCTCCCTTGCGGGCGACCAGCGCGCCGGCGGGGCCGCCGCGGGCGACCCAGCCCGGGCCGATCCAATGGGTGGAGAAGGCTTCCTCCAGGATCGCCGGGCCGGTGATGACATCGGCCGCGGTCAGCGCCTCGCGCTGCCAGACCGGCACATCGGCCCAGGCGCCCCGGGTCCAGCAGCGCCGCGTCGCTTTTTGGGGGGTGCCGCCGGCGGGGACGGCCGCCCGCTCCTCGGGTTTTTGCAGCCGCCCGGTCGCGGTCGCACGCAAGGTGACGATATCCACCGTGTCGCCCTCATTGGCATAGGAAAACCGCTGGCGGTGCATGCTGTGGAAGCCCTCCACCAGCCCCGCGAGATCGGTGCCCTCGGGCCAGGGGATCAGCAGCTCAAAAGCCTGGCCGCGGTAGCGCATGTCGGCGGCGAAGGTGATCCGGCGATCGGCCGGCGGGATGCGGTCGGCGGCCAGCGCCGCATCGGCCTGGGCGCGCAGGGCGGCGACCGCCTCCTCGATCGCCGGCAGGTTTTCGGCGGTGGCCTGGAGCAGCCGGGCGCGGGAAAAATCCTGCATCAGGTCGCTGTAGAGGATGCCGAAGGCCGAGAGCGTGCCCGGTTCGGCCGGGAAGACGACCTCGGTGATGCCCATTTCCTCGGCAACCTCGATCGCATGCAGCCCGCCGGCGCCGCCGAAGGTCAGCAGGGTGAAGGCGCGCGGGTCCAGCCCCTTCTCGAACAGCGACAGCCGCACCGCGGCGGCCAGCGTCGCGTTGACCACCGCCAGCACGCCCGCCGCCGCCTGTTCCGCCCCCAGCCCCAGTGGGGTGCCGACCCGGTCGAGCATCGCCGCCCGCGCCGCCGCCATGTCCAGCGCCATGGCCCCACCCAGGAAGAAATCCGGGTCCAGCCGGCCGAGCACGAGGTTGGCGTCCGTCACCGTCGGCTCGGTGCCGCCACGGCCATAGGCGACCGGCCCCGGCCGGCTGCCGGCGCTGCGCGGCCCGACCGTCAGCCGCCCCCCGGCATCGACCGAGGCGATGGAGCCGCCGCCGGCGCCGATGGTGCGCATCTCCACCATCGGCAGGCGCACCGGCAGGCGGTCGATCTCGCCCTGGGTCACGATGCCGACGCGCCCGCCCTGCACCACGGACACGTCATAGGAGGTGCCGCCCATATCCACGGCGACCATATCCGGCCGCCCCAGCAGCCCCGCCAGCCGGCCCGCCGCCAGCGCCCCGCCCGAGGGGCCGGAGAGCAGCAGCCGCGCCGGCTGGGCGGCGGCGGTGGCCAGCGAGCAGACGCCGCCATTGGACTGCACCATGAAGACCAGCGGCGAGAAGCCGGCCTCGGCCAGCCGCGATTCCAGCCGGTCGACGTAGAATTTCACCACCGGCACCAGCAGCGCATTCAGCACCGTGGTGCTGCTGCGCTCGTATTCCCGCATCTCCGGCGAGACGTCGGAGGACAGCGAGAGCGCCAGATCCGGCCGCGCCTTGGCCAGCAGTGCGGCGAGGCGCTGCTCATGCGCGGGATTGGCATAGGCATGGAGCAGGCAGATCGCCACCGCCTCCACCCCATCCAGCCGTGCCAGGATCGGGGGGAGACCGGCCTCGTCCAGCGGCAGTTCGACGCTGCCATCGGCGCGCAGCCGTTCGGCAATGCCGAACCGGCGGTCGCGCGGGATCAGGGTCGGGAAGGCGGCGGGGGACAGGCCATAGATGTCGCGGCGGACATGGCGGCCGATCTCCAGCACATCGGAAAACCCCGCGGTGGTGATCAGCGCGCCATAGGCGAGCTTGCGCTCCAGCACCGCATTGGTCGCGATGGTGGTGCCATGCAGCAGCAACCCGACATCGGAGAGCGCGAAGCCGAAGCGCTCGGCGGCCTCGGTGATGCCGCGCAGCAGGCCGATGGAGGGATCCTCCGGCGTGGTCGGCGTCTTCCAGGCGCGCGGCACCGGGTCGCGCGCATCCAGCAGCATCAGATCCGTGAAAGTCCCGCCAATATCGATGGCGATGCGGACGGGGGGCAAGGTCATACGCAGTCGGTCCGTCCAATGGGGGCCCGGCGGACCGATCGCGTCGCGACCGGTCGACCGGCAGGCTGCCCCGCGTCACGTCGGCCCCATTGTGACAGCACCGGAAGACGACGCTAAGAGGGCCAGCCCCCTGGACCTGTGGGCCTGGGGACGCCGGCTGCCACCCGTTTGTGCAGAAATAGCCGGCGCCGAGGTCAGCCCCGGGGCTCAGCAGCTCGGCTGAGCGACCCGGTCGGGCACGCCGATCACCTCGAAGGTGAAGGGGTCGGCGGCCTCGGTATCGACGGAAACCCGCACGGCGCGGACATCGCCCTCCCCCGGCACCATCATGCGGCGCAGGTTCGGCACATCCGCCATGGGACGGTCGTCGAGGAAGAAATGGCTGTCGCCATTGATCAGCAGCACCGGCTTGCCGAAGGCGAGGCTGCGGGTCCGCAGCACCGCCAGCGTATCCGTGAAGCCGGTGTTGATGCCGCGGCCGCAGCGCTGCGGGTAGAACATGTCGGCCTGAATGCCGACCACCACGGCCTTCGCGTCGATCGCCTGGGCGCGGTCGAAGGCAGCGCCGATCCAGGCAAGATTGGCGGCGTTGCGCGCGGCATATTCGGCGCGCGCGGCCGGCGGCGGGATGATGTGCGACCCCGGCTGCGGGTCCGGCTGCAGGTTGTTGTTGCTGCCCGGGATATGCGGGGTCACGAAGACCACCCCGGCGTGTTCCCAACGCGCATTCTCGACATAGAGCGGATGCAGCGGGTCCACATCGGCCTGCCGCGTCAGGGTCATCGGGCGGCGGCCCAGGCTCTGGTCGTCGGGGAAGAAGCGGGAGCGCACCAGCGCCAGCCGTTCCTGCTGGTCGTAGCGCCCGGAACGGCCCTGCCAGCAATCGGTCCATTCATTGTCGCCGATCGCATAGACCAGCGGCGCCTGCGCCAGCCCCATCCAGGTGATGGCGCGCAGCACCCGCTCATCGGTGCAGAGCTCGGAGCCGCCCTTGGTATCGCCCAGGAAGACCGAGAAGACCGGCGAGGCCGCGTTGATCACCCCCATCAGATGGACCACGCGGGCGGCTTCGGCGTCGCAGCGCTCGGGCGCATTGGGCAGGCAATAGGGCATGTCGCCGAAGGCGACGAAATCAAAGCGCTCGGCGGCCGCGGGCGAGGCCGCGAGCAGGGGCAGAAGCAGGGGAAGCAGGAAGAGCAAGCGACGCATGGAAGGGTCCCATCCTTTCGAAGGCGAAGCTGTCTAGCCCATCGCGGCAGCCCCGTGCGTGACCCAATGGTTGCAGGGGGGGCCGGAGAGGGCTACCCGCCCTGCGTGCATAGCTCCGACTTCGATTTCACCCTGCCCGAGGCCCTCATCGCCCAGGAACCCGCCCGGCCGCGCGATTCGGCGCGGCTGCTGCTGCTCCGCGACGGGGCGGTGGCCGATCACGGGATGCTGGACCTGCCCGATCTGCTGGAACCGGGCGATGTGCTGGTGGTGAACGACACCCGCGTGATCCCCGCCCGGCTGACCGCCCGCCGGGGCGAGGCGCGGGTCGGGCTGCTGCTGAACCGCAACGAGGGTGGCGGCATCTGGCATGCGCTGGTCCGCAACGCCCGCCGCCTGCATGCCGGGGACATCATCCGTGTCGAGGGCGCCGAAGGCTGCACCGCCAGCGTGCTGGACGCGCCCGAGGATGGTGCCGTGCGGCTGGATTTCGGCCCCGATCAGGGCGCGCTGGCCCGCGCGCTGGAGGTCGCCGGCGAAATCCCGCTGCCGCCCTATATCCCCCGCCCGGACGGCCCGCGTCCGGAGGATGCGACGGACTACCAGACCATCTTCGCCCGCACCCCCGGCGCGGTCGCCGCCCCCACCGCCAGCCTGCATTTTTCCGAACGGCTGCTGGCGGCGCTGGACGCCCGTGGGATCACCCGCGCCACCGTGACCCTGCATGTCGGCGCCGGCACCTTCCTGCCGATGCGGGCCGAGGACCCCCGCGACCACCGCATCCACGCCGAATGGGGCGAGATCACCGAAACCGCCGCCGCGACCATCAATGCCGCCAAACGCGTGATCGCCGTCGGCACCACCGCCCTGCGCCTGCTGGAATCCGCGGCCCGGGAGGATGGGACGGTCGCCCCCTTCCGCGGCCTGACCGAGATCTTCATCCTGCCCGGGTTTCGTTTCCGCGTGGCCGATGCGCTGGTGACCAATTTCCATTTGCCGAAATCGACGCTGTTCATGCTGGTCTGCGCCTTCGCCGGCAGCGAGGCGGTGAAGGCCGCCTATGCCCATGCCATCGCCTGCGGCTACCGCTTCTACTCCTATGGCGACGGCAGCCTGGTGTGGCGGGCATGACCGCGCTGCACTGGACCGCCACCGGCGCGGATGGCGGCGCCCGCGCCGGGGTTTTGCACACCGCCCATGGCACGGTGCCGACACCCGTGTTCATGCCGGTCGGCACCGCCGGCACGGTCAAGGCGATGACCGCCGATTCCGTCCGCGCCACCGGCGCGCGGATGATTTTGGGCAATACCTACCATCTGATGCTGCGGCCGGGGGCGGAGCGGGTGGCGCGGCTCGGCGGGCTGCATCGCATGGCCGATTGGCACGGCCCCATCCTGACCGATTCCGGCGGCTTCCAGGTGATGTCGCTGTCCGGCCTGCGGAAGATGGATGCGGATGGCGTCACCTTCCGCAGCCATATCGACGGCAGCGCGTATCGCATCACCCCCGAACGCAGCGTCGAGATCCAGCATCTGCTCGGCGCCGACGTCACCATGTGCTTTGACGAATGCACCCCCTTCCCGGCCAGCGAGGCGCAGACCGCGAGTTCCATGCGCCTGTCCATGGCCTGGGCGGCGCGCTGCCGCACGGCCTTTGTCCCGCGCGACGGCTACGGGCTGTTCGGCATCGTGCAAGGCGGCGTCTTCAACGAGCTGCGCGCCGAAAGCGTGGCGGCCCTGACCGCCATCGGCTTCGAGGGCTATGCGATCGGCGGCCTCGCGGTCGGCGAGGGCCAGGCCGAGATGTACCGGGTGCTGGAAGCCACCGTCCCGCTGCTGCCCGCCGACCGCCCGCGCTACCTGATGGGCGTCGGCACGCCGGATGACCTGATCGGCGCCATCGCGCGCGGCATCGACATGTTCGACTGCGTGCTGCCGACCCGGTCGGGGCGCACCGCGCGCGCCTATACCAGCCGCGGCGTGCTGAACCTGCGCAATGCCCGCCATGCCGAGGACCTGTCCCCGCTCGACCCCGACTGCCCCTGCCCGGCCTGCCAAAAGCACAGCCGCGCCTATATCCACCATCTGATCCGGGCCGAGGAAATCCTGGGGCCGATGCTGCTGACTTGGCACAACATCCAATATTACCAGACACTGATGACCCGCCTGCGTACCGCCATCCTCGACGGGCGCTTCGCGGAGGAGGCCGCCGCGATCCGCGCGGGCTGGCAGGAAAGGGCTGTTGCATGAGCACGCCGACCGATACCAGCGGGCTGACGCAGCTCGGCGCCGTCTCCGGCCTGCCGGAAAGCCCGGATGTGCCGGTGCTGGAGCGGGTGCCCAACCCGCATCCGGGGCTGCAGTACCTGGTGCGCTTCGTGGCGCCCGAATTCACCAGCCTCTGCCCGCTGACCGGCCAGCCGGATTTCGCGCATATCGTGCTGGACTACATCCCGCGCGACTGGCTGGTGGAGAGCAAGAGCCTGAAGCTCCACCTCTCCTCCTTCCGCAACCATGGCGCCTTCCACGAGGCCTGCACGCTGGACATCGCCCGCCGCGTCGGCGGGCTGCTGACCCCGGTCTGGCTGCGGATCGGCGCCTATTGGTATCCGCGCGGCGGGATGCCGATCGACGTCTTCTGGCAATCCGGCCCGCCGCCGGAAGGCGTCTGGATCCCCGACCAGGGCGTTGCCCCCTATCGTGGCCGCGGCTGACCTGATCCGCGCCGAGGCGTTTCGCGCCGGCTTCGATGCGGTCGGCTTCTGCCGCGCCTCGCTCGGCCCCGAGGTCCGCGCCCGGATGGCCGATTTCCTGGCCGCGGGGATGCATGGCCAGATGGGCTGGCTGGAGGACCGCGTGGCCCAGCGCAGCCACCCCCAGGCGCTGTGGCCGGAGGCGGTGTCGGTGATCAGCCTCGGGCTGAACTACGGCCCCGAGCGCGATCCGCTGGAGAGCCTGGCACGGCGCGACCGCGCCGGCATCAGCGTCTATGCCCAGGGCCGCGACTACCATGATCTGGTCAAGCGCCGGCTGAAGGCGCTGGCGCGCTGGATGGTCGCAAGCTTCCCTGCCCAGGATGTGAAGGTCTTCGTCGATACCGCCCCGGTCGCGGAAAAGCCGCTGGCCCAGACCGCCGGCATCGGCTGGCAGGGCAAGCACACCAACCTGGTCAGCCGCGAACACGGCTCCTGGCTGTTCCTGGGCGAGATTTTCACGACCCTCGACCTCGGCGCCGATGCGGCGGAGGGGGATCACTGCGGCTCCTGTTCCCGCTGCCTCGACATCTGCCCGACCCGGGCCTTCCCCGCGCCCTATCGGCTGGATGCGCGGCGCTGCATCTCCTACCTGACCATCGAGCATCGCGGGCCGATCCCGATGGAATTCCGGGTGGCGATGGGCAACCGCATCTATGGCTGCGACGACTGCCTGGCGGTCTGCCCCTGGAACAAATTCGCCGCCGCCCATGCCGAACCCGATTTCGCCCCGCGCGCCGCACTGACCACGCCCCTGCTGGCCGATTTCGCGACCCTGGATGATGCGGGCTTCCGGGCGTTGTTCAGCGGCAGCCCGATCAAGCGCATCGGGCGGGACCGGTTCATCCGCAACCTCTGCATCGCCATCGGCAACAGCGCGACCCCGGCGCTGCTGCCACAGGCGCAGCACCTGTGCGAAGATGCCGATCCTGTGGTGGCGGAGGCAGCGCGTTGGGCCGTGGAGCGACTGACATGAATGCCGCCCTTGTGTTGTTCAGCGGCGGCCAGGATTCCGCGACCTGCCTCGCCTGGGCGCTGGACCGCTTCGAGCATGTCGAGACGCTCGGCTTCGACTATGGCCAGCGGCACCTCGTGGAACTCTCCTGCCGCGAGGCCTTGCGCGCCGGCATGGCCGGCCCCCGGCTTGGTCCCGACCACACGCTGGCGGTGCCGAGCCTGGCGCAGATCGGCGGCTCGGCGCTGACCGAGGATACCGCCATCGCCCTGCGCGCGGATGGGCTGCCGAACACCTTCGTCCCCGGCCGCAACATCCTGTTCCTGACCCTGGCCGCGGCGCTGGCGGCACGGCGCGGCATCCGGCATCTGGTCACCGGGGTCTGCGAGACGGATTACTCCGGCTATCCGGACTGCCGCGACGACACCATCAAATCGGTGCAGGTGGCGCTGAACCTCGGGATGCAGGCGCGTTTCGTGATCCACACGCCGTTGATGTGGCGGGACAAGGCGGCGACCTGGAAGCTCGCGGAGGATCTGGGCGGGGCGGCGCTGGTCGGGCTGATCAATGCGGCAAGCCATTCCTGCTACCGGGGCGATCGCAGCCACCGGCACCCTTGGGGCTTTGGCTGCGGCACATGCCCGGCCTGCGAGCTGAGGGCTCGCGGCTGGTCGGAATATGTGGCATCCGCGAGGGCATGATCTCCCGCCGTACCGAGGGGCTGCTGTTCCTCCTCGCCTTCGCCCTGACCATCCCCGCCGCGAACTGGCTGATCGGCAATGCCGGCACCGTCTGCGTGCCGCAGGGGCCCTGCCTGATCCCCGTCGCACCCGGGTTGATGGCGCCTTCGGGCGTGCTGATGGTCGGCTTGGCACTGGTGCTGCGGGACCTGGTGCAGCGCCGGCTGGGGCTCTGGGCTGGCGCCTTCGCGGTGCTGGTGGGGGCGGCGATCTCGGCCTTCCTGGCGCCGCCGGCGCTGGTGTTGGCCTCGGCCCTGGCCTTCCTGTTCAGCGAGGCCGCCGACATGGCGGTGTTCACCCCGCTGCAAAAGCGCGGGCTGATCCTGGCGGTGGTCGCCAGCAGCGCGGTCGGGCTGGTGGTGGACAGCGTGATCTTCCTGACCATCGCCTTCGGCAGCCTGGATTTCCTGGCCGGGCAGATCGTCGGCAAGGCGTTGATGGTCGCGCTGTCGCTGCCGCTGGTCGCCGCACTCCGCCGGCGAGACCTCGCCCGCGGCTGGTGATGCGTGGGGGCCACCGCCACGGTTGCGCCCCCCACATCA